>Ga0210405_10001520_pt1 | contig 26183 bp, 18 predicted proteins | sample IncBWH11MmetaG_FD_155492 | JGI IMG/M metagenome (GOLD analysis project Ga0210405, IMG submission 155492) | Forest soil microbial communities from Barre Woods Harvard Forest LTER site, Petersham, Massachusetts, United States - Inc-BW-H-11-M | ecosystem: Environmental > Terrestrial > Soil >...
TGGGTCGCGGAGAATCATAAAGCCATCCTGAACGGCAATCCCTCAGTTGAGCCCGGATACCTGAACGATCCCACCAAGTACAGCACTCTGCGCTCGGCTCTGGCCGTGCCGATCGAGGCGGAGGGGAAAGTGGTCTCCGTTTTGGCGTTGTATCGTGCGGGTCAGGACGCGTTTACACGCGATGATCTGCGGCTGCTGGAAGCTGCAGTGGCAGGATTGGGCGCGGCCATCGAGATCACCACTAAACCCAAGGCTTCTCTAGCCGCTGCAAATTAGCTTTACATCTTTCTGCGATCAGCGCTCGGCCGCCATGTTGCGCAGATCAAAGCCTAAATTGGTGCTAGATGTTTGTCCGCGATTCAGTTCGCGATGTTTGCTCACGATGTCATCCTGAGGAGGGCGGTAGCCCTCCGCGGGACCGTACGAAGCGCTGAAAGCGGAAATGCGGTCGCGAGGATCCAGTACGTTGCGTACGTCTCGGGCATTCCCATCCACGAAATCAATGCTTCCAGCCGACGTAGGGTCCCTTACGGTGGCTTCGCCGCCGTTCAGGATGACATCGAATCTCCGGGTTAATTCATGAAGCCCTCATTCCATTTCAAAGCTGACAAACATCAACTCCCCGTCGCGTTCAATCTGCAGCACTGCCGGATCGCCTGCCTTGAGCTTGTCGACCGCGGCACGCAGCGTCTGCGTCGAGTCGATTGGAATGGTGTTCAATTGGTGAATCACATCTCCGGCCTGCAGACCGGTTTCAGGAGTGATAAGGTCCACGGCCCTACCCACCACGATCACGCCGGACCGAATCCGCAGCAGCGAACTCAGCTTGGTACCCAGTTCGCCGCCGATATCGATGGCGAGGACGCCGAGCCGGGGAATCAGGCTGTTCTCAGGGTTCACGGTATCGAGAAGCTGGTCCATCTGATCATGGTGCTCAATCGCGGGAATGTTGATCGTGATTCGTTCCTTGCCCCGCAGGACCTCGAGTTTCACCACCTGGTCGAGACGGTGCAGATAGAGGGCCGCCGATAACGAGGGCAGAGTTTCGACACGACGATCGTCGGCCGAGAGAATAATGTCCTGAATCTGCAGTCCAGCGGCCTGCGCGGGACCACCCGGTTTGACGTCCCCCACCATGACTCCCCAATGCTGGGGCAGTTGCAGCCCCTCCGCCAGGGTAGGCGTGATTTCCTGCGCAACGGCGCCAATCTCCACGCGGTGAACATGTCCGTACTTGCGCAGGCTGCGATACACAAAGTCGACTACACGCGCGGGAATGGCGAAGCCGAGGCCTTCGCTGCCTCCGCCTTCCGACAGGATGAAAGTATTGATGCCCACAACCGAGCCGTTCATATCGACCAGCGGTCCGCCGCTGTTTCCTGGATTGATCGGAGCGTCAGTCTGTATGTAGGTGAGGGGCTTGCTCGGATCCGCCTGGCGGGCAAGCGCGCTGACGACTCCCATAGTGACGGAGTTCTGCAGACCCTCGGGACTGCCGATGGCAAATACCAGCTGCCCGACATGAGGACGCTGCTGGCTGACAAGCGGCAAGGTCGGAAGATCCGTCTGATCGATCTTGAGCAATGCGAGATCACTTTCCTTGTGCTGACCGAGCAGCTTGGCCTCGACGATGCGACGCTTGCCAATCGGAACCTGTCCCGACGAGTCCCCCATCGGCAACGGCAACGCCACGCGAATGCGTTGGGCGCCCTCGACCACGTGCGCGTTGGTCATGATGTAACCGTTCGGATCTACGATCACGCCCGATCCGACCGCATGTTGGCGCACGATAAATGCCGCCTGGGAACGATCTTCCTGGCGAGCCGCGCCGTAGCTCGTAACAAGAACCTGCACCACGGCCGGCGAGACTTTGGCCGCCAGACTCTCCAGTGCACCGTTCAGTTGCGCCAGAACGCCTGGTGGCTCCGGCGACTTCGCGTCTGTCGACGATACGGCGGATTTTCCAGTCGTCGGCTTCTGGATTGTCGATTGCGGTGCTAGCTGCTGAGGAGAGGATTGGGCTGCAACGCTCGTGGCAATACCAAAAAGTCCGAGACAAAACAAGAAAAGGCTGCGCACGCGGGTCCCCACGCTGAAATGCAATACATTCGCCATACCGATTCCTTCCGTGCCCCAAGGAGCCTCATCGAAAACACTATCATGCGTTCTGACCGTGCGCTTGAAACAGCCGATTCCGTTGTCTGCTACTATTTTCTCCCCAATCGTTCTGACGCAGAGTCCGGGGATCCCAACGCCTTCATCGCAGAAATTTACCGCGGCATGTCCGCGCGTCACGCTGTGGGGAAAGCCGTCCCTAATGCCGGAGACGGAAAAACCAGTCGATGTTGCGGAAGGGTGACCGGCGGTTCCAAGAGACCCGCCCGGGGCCGCGAGGGGGGACCCGGTGGCCAGGGGGAATCGGCTCTACCGTTAACTAACGGGTTATCAGGCTTTTACAGGAGTAACTTTCCGTGATATAACCGCCCGTGAGCACAAAGTGGGCCCCAGCCCGCTAGGAGCTTGGTTTGACGACGTTGGCCTCATTCAAAGACAGTACACAGGCAGGTCAACCTAGAGGAGGTACCGTGGGGGAAGAAGCACGGACCGGGAAACGATTTCCGCTGGAATTGCCGATCAAGATTCATAAGGGTGAAACCGGTGCGGATGCCAAGGGAGTCACCGGGAATCTCAGCGCGGCGGGCGTGTACATCCGCGCCGACGCCGCGATGGAGATTGGTTCGCCCGTGGAATTTGAAATCACGCTGCCCCCGGAAATGACGGGTGGTCAGGAGAATGTGACCATCCAGTGCAAAGGGCGGGTAGTGCGCGCCGATGAGACTGGAGAAGGCGGAGAAGGCCGCGGCGTGGCTTGCGTGATCGACTCGTACGAGTTCATCAGGAACTCATAAACCGGACTTTCTTGGAGCGCTGACAACATGCTCAAACTGATTTTGGCTGATAACCAGGCGATCTTCCGAGCGGGCATCGCCAAAGTGCTCGCCGTCGAAGACGAAATGCGCATTGTGGCCCAGGCACAGACGCCGGAACAGATGTTCATGGCGCTGGATAAGTTCCGCGCCGCGGTGCTGGTCGTTGCAGCAGGATTCCATAACGACTTCGCTGCCATCGTGCAGGGGGCTAACAAGGCGAAGACGCGCGTCATTGTGCTTGCCGATACCGGCGAGAGCGCGCAGAAACATATGTCGAATGGAGCGCACGGCGTCGTGTACCGCAACGTAACCAGCGCCGCGCTCGTGGATTGTGTGCGCAAAGTCGCGCGCGGCGAGACCTGGGTGCAGGATGTCGCCGTGCCCAGCGAACTCACTGAAAACGATATGGTCGGACTGCGGGTCCGCGACCGGCTGACTGCGAAAGAATTGCGCATCGTCGCGCTGATCGTGCAGGGATACAAGAACAAGGAAATCGCGTCCCAGCTCGGCACGACCGAGCAGGTCATCAAGAATTATCTGCGTAACGTGTATGACAAGATCGGTGTGTCGGACCGGCTGGAACTGGCGCTGTTCACCATTCACCACCGCATCTTGAACGAGGCTGCTGCCGCCACCACCGCCGGAGCAGCCCCACAACCGCCCGCGGGTGTTGCCCAGTAGCTTCTAGCCGAACAGGTAAATCAAGGGCTGCCAGCGTTGGCAGCCTTTTGGCTTGATGCGAACGAAGAGTTCTAACTCAGGCAACAAGAGCTACCTTCCGAATACCTGGCCTCTGCCGTCTTTTCCTTGCGCCTTCAGCTTCTCTTTCCGAAACAGCTGGCCTGCCAAACCCAGTTTGACAGTGCCGTGACAAGTTGCGGATACTACCGGCAGCGTGCGCCAGGGCACCACCGACCCGCGGCAAGGGAACAATCCCACCTGCTTTGATTAAGACAGCGTGCATTGCACCTTCTTTCAGCCTGTATCAGCGGGTCACAGGCGCTCATGAAAGGAGGTCGTAATGACCACATCTAAGCTTCCTGCTCACCCCTCCATGGAATCCCTGCGCAAGCAAGCCAAGAAACTGGCGCGCGAAATCGTAGCTGGCCATGCAAGCGCCATCGCCCGGGCGCGGGCCCAGCTGCCGCAAGCCGAACTGCCGTTGTCACAGCGTGATGCCCAGTTGGTGCTGGCGCGCGAATATGGGTTTCCAGGCTGGCTGGACCTGGTTAGGGAAGTAAAGCAACGCCTGGGCCGGGGACTCGAGTGGGCCGTGTCCCAAGCCCGACGCCGCATCCATGACAATGACATCGAACGTCTGCGGCAGCTGTTGGCTGAGTACCCTGCCCTATTGTCGTGGAGAGCGGATGAAAACGACGGCGGACTGCTCGGGATGGCTACCGAGTCCTACGGCGACAGCTTCGACCCGTCCCGGGAGCAGATATTCACGCGCGCGGCCTGTGCAGAGTTCCTGATCGATGCAGGCGCGGTCGTCGCGCCGTCGGTATGCGATGGCCTCATCGCTTCCCGCGTAAAGGGACTGCTCGATCTCTTCCACCGCAGACGCCTTCTTCCCCAATCGCTCCGGTTCTTTGCTGCGCTTGGCGACGTCACTGGCGTTCGCGCGTGTCTTGATGCGAATAGCGACGATCTTGCAGCGGTGAACCAGGCGTTCATGTGTGCCTGCCATTTCCAGCACGAGACCGCAGCAGCGCTGCTGCTGGATCGGTCGATCATGCTCGATGCTGAGCTCGGAAGGCGGATCGATGGCGGGCCGGGGCGTTCCGCATTTGTCCAATACATCATGGCGGAAAGTGAAACGCTCGCCTTCACCAACGCCGACCCGGTCGGCCCCTGGCAGGCTTTTGTCATGCGACAGGTCGTGCGCGCGGTGAACGACCGCGACCTGACATCGTTTGTCGGCGGATTGCGCGGCGAGCCATGGATGCTGGCAGACGCATGCGTAAAATTCCAGGTCGGACTGATCGAGCGGGCGGTGCTACGTGATCGCGAAGCTTTCATTACTGCTCTTCTTGATCTCGATCCCGCCGTGCTGCGCCGTCGCGAGCCGCCGCCATCGCAGGCCATTGAATTCGCGTTCACGTATGCGAAGACCCGTCTGCTTCCGACGCTGCTGCGCATCTGGAGTCTGCCCGACGATCTGCCACACGCCGCCGGGAATGGAGATTTCGCACGCGTGAAAAGCTGGTTCGACGCCGAGGGCAAGCCTGCACTGGGCGACCTGGCGAATCATTCTCCCACCAATAGCGTGCACCCGCGGGAACCTGAATGGAGCGAGCCCGGTGTGCAGCAGGTTCTCGACACCGCGCTCGCTTGGGCCGTCCTCAACAACCACTTCGAGATCGCCGACTTTCTTCTCGGTCACGGGGCCGATATCAATACGAACTGGAGCTCCCACGAGCCCGCCAGCATCCTGCATGAGCTGGTGTTGCACAAGAATTACGAAGCGATGCAATTCCTCATCGATCGCGGCATCGATATGACGATCGTCGATTATCGCTGGCGCTCTACTGCCCAGGGTTGGGCATCGTACGCGGTGAAGGACGAGAAGATGGCGCAGTGGCTGCGCGAGGCGCAACAACGGCGGGAGCAGGCATCGCGCTGAGAGCAGCCAGACGGATCAATCAGAAGGCCGCCCGGGCAAGTGGGACTGAGCGCCGTAGCGTTTACGGATTGCGTGCGGATCGTGAGCCAACCGGAAGTCGATACCAGAGAGGTATTATTCGGTCCTCAATGCCTTTGCCGGATCAATTGAAGCGGCGCGGCGTGCGGGGATGAACGCCGCCATCGACGCGGCGAGCGCCAATGTCAGAACGGATGCCAGAAGCACGGCCGCATCAATTCCTTTCACTTCGTAGAGTTGTGCTTTTACGAATCGCATGCTGAGCCAGGCGAGGGGAAGGCCAATCGCCAGGCCCAGGGCGGCTTGGATCGCCGCACCCCGCATGATCATTGCGGTAACTTTGGACCTCTCCGCGCCCAGAGCCATGCGAATTCCGATCTCAGAGGTGCGCCGCGCGACCGTATAGGCGCTCACCCCGTAGAGGCCGAGCGTGGCCAGCAACAGAGCCAATACGCCGAACAGCATGGTCAAGCGTGCCAGCATGCGATCGTCGGTAAACTGGTCGGCGATCTGCTGGTTAAACGTCTGGAACTTGACGACCGCAAGGTTGGGATTGATCTGGGAAAGCGTCCGGCGCGTGAGAGTTTCCATGTCCGGCATGGGATGCGTCGTTTGCAGCACGAATGCACCGACGTACATCAACTCGTCGTCTTCGATCGGTCTTTCGTCGCTCACGGGCCTCTGCAGCAGGGGGAAGAAGGCCATGAGGTGGTCTGTCCAGCGGACGTCGGTATAGATCGTGTCTTCTACGACTCCTACGATCTGGTAGTCGTGCATATCCTTTTCTCCGCCGCCGAAATAGTGCCCGACAGGATTCTCACCGGACCGGAACCACTTCTTGACAAAAGTCTCATTTACCACAGCAACAGTGGGAGAGGTCGCGGTGTCCTGGATGCCAATCCCGCGTCCCAAGAGTACGTGGGTCCCGACAGAATCGAAGTATTCGGGACTTACCCTGATCCCTGAGGCGCTGACATTCAGGTCAGGCTTTCCTTCGACTCGGACGCTCCAACTATCGTTGTTGTCTTCCATCGGCGTATACGTGGCAATGCCCACCTTCTCCACGCCGGGCATTGCGTGGAACTGATCTTCAATCGCGCGATAGAGCCCGCCTAGTTGTCGCTGTGAATAACCCGCTGCCTGCGGGTTGAAATGAACGATGTAGCGATTCTCGGATTCAAGCTTCAGGTCTTTTTGTTGGAGCTTGTTCAGGCTCTGGGCAAACAATCCTGCGCCTACCAGCAGGACAAGGGATAGTGCCGCCTGCACCACCACCAGACTGCGCTGCAACAGTGTTGCTCCGCCGGTAGTCCGGGAGCCGCTGCGTAGGGCCTCCACGGGTTGAGCTTGCGCCGCCATCCATGCCGGCGCAACGCCGAACAATACGCCCGTCAGCAGCGACAGCCCACAAGCAAAAGCGATCACCTGTGGAGGTGGACTCGCATGAATCGGCAGACCCGCCGCGTCCGGAAAAGCCAGCGCCAGCAACATCTTTGTTCCCGCATAGGCGACTGCGAGCCCCGCGAGCCCGCCCAGTCCTGCTAGCAACAGGCTTTCGGTCAGTAGCTGGCGAACGATCCGGTAGCGCATTGCCCCGAGCGCGGTCCGCACCGACATCTCGGCCTTACGGCCCATGCCTCGAGCCAGCAAGAGATTGGCGATGTTGGCGCACGCAATCAACAGCACCAGGCCGGAACACCACATCAACAACTTCAGGTGTGACACGTACTCTTCCTGGATGAGCTGAACGCCAGCCCCACCCGGCGTCAAGACAAGATGCGCGCGCGCCAGCGCTGACTGGCTATCTTTCGACGAGTATGTGTGCGTTGTTGCGAGAGCTTGGCGCAACAGGCCGCTGAGCTTTGCCTGGAGTTGGACCTGCGACACGCCCGGCTTCAGACGGCCGATCATGTAAAGCCAGTTGCCATCAGGATCGTGCACGTACGGGACATTCGCCAGCGGAGGCATCGACTCGATGGGGAGATAGAAGTCCGGAGGTGCGCTCGAAAGCCGGTCCCCAAAGAAACCCTCCGGCGCAATTCCTGCAATGGTTACGGGCTTGGTATTTACATAGAACGTGCTGCCGACAACGGAGCGATCTCCAGAGTAGCTGTTCTTCCAGGTTTCATAGCTCATCACTGCAACGATGGGCGCACCTTGAACGTCGTCGGCATCGGAGAACAGCCGGCCCGCGCTAGGCCGTAGCCCAAAAGTCCGAAAATAGTTGCCGGAGACGAATTCCCCCATCACTGACCGCGCGCTCTCATTGGTGTCGCCACGCCTGACCACAACCGGCCGGTACAAGTAGCCTGCCTGCATGGCTGCGAGTTCCTCGAATTCCGGCGCGTTCTTCTTGATGTGCTCATAAACCGCCGTGGAGAAAAGCGCGTAGTCTCCGTCGTCACGATGGCCGAACCCGACACAACACATGAATTCATCGCCCAGCTTCACTAACCTTTCGGGTTCGGCCACAGGAAGGCTCTTCATCATGACTGCGTTCACCAAGGTGAAAATCGCGGCGTTGGCCCCGATGCCCAGGGCAAGGGTGAGGACGGCGGTCGCGGTGAATCCGGGGGTTTTGCGGAGCTGGCGCACGGCGAAACGGAGATCCTGCAGGACCGTTGAGATCATAGCTCTCCCTCCTCACAGACCTAAGGTTCAAGCAGCTTGCCTTCCACTTCTCCGGTCAGGCAATCCTTTATTTCTGTTGCACTTGGAAAAGCGCATCGAGAGATGCGTGTCCTGCAGCGAGTTGGAGCGTCCGAAAGCGGACAATCGTTCTGTCGCAAAGAACCCTCACCGAGACGGGCGAACGGTCGGCCTGCTCTCCTGTGTTATTCGCGTTATGTCTCGGGCCGAAGGTGGTCCCGAAGAAGTCGCCTTTGTTCCACGCCGGAATTTCATCTTGCTGGGCAACCTGATATCCGATGAGGAAATCCATCACCGCCCCCTTCGCCGCGGAGTCGAAGTCGATCGGCTGGTCCATATTGTCGAGGGGCGTGTGGTAACGCGTCACCAGCCATTTTTTGATCACTTCCAGGCCGTTGATCTTTGGGTCCGTGGAGTTCACGCCGTCCGTTATGTCAACGGCGGGCACGCCTTGCAAAACAAACGAGTACTGATCGCTGCGGATGAAAGAAACCTCTTCCGGCATGGGATCGGGACTGACCTGGTAGCCCATGGATTTAGCCGCGGAGTCAACGACTTCGCCGAGGGTCGAGTGCTCCGCACCGAGAGCCACAACATCTTTCATGGAGTAGTAGATTCCGGGGGCTCCGTCGATATTTACATTCGCGACGATCGACTTCAGCGGCACAGCTGGAAAATGCGCGAAATAGTCGGAGCCGAGCAGTCCCATTTCCTCGCCGGTCACAAAAGCGAACAGGATGGAGCGGCGGGGTGGCTTGGGCAGGCTGGAATAAGCGCGCGCAATTTCGAGAAGCGCCGACGTTCCGGATGCATTGTCGAGTGCTCCGTGGCAGACGTTGTCCCCTTCCACGGCCGGACAGATTCCCAGGTGATCGACGTGCGCTGTGTAGACGACGTACTGGTCGCGCAGTGCCAGATCGGAGCCTTTCAGTTCGGCAACAATATTCGAACTCTGAATGACGGATTGAGCGGCGACGGTGTGAATGTGCGCGCTCGCCGGAACGGTGAATGCCTGCGGTTTGCCGGCCTTCGCCGTGGCGAAGACCTGCTCCAGAGTCTTGGGTGCCGCTGAGAACAGGATCTGTGCTCCTCTTTGACTGAGAAGAGCGTTTCCGCGAAGTTCGGGGAAGAAGTCATGCGGCACGCCCGCTTTGTTGAGCCAGTGCATTTCTCCTACTTGAATCTGCGGAAGCAGCCACTCCCATGGATAGCGTTTCCAATCCTCGGGAAGCATGAGCGAGATAACGCCGATTGCACCGTGGGCCACGGCATTCTTCGCTTTTACGATGCCGTCAGAATAGTAGGCCCGCTCCGTCGAGGGAAATGTAGAAGGCGCTCCGTAAATTTCCCCAACAATCTTCCCGTGCGCATCAACACTTGCGTAGTCGTCGTATTTCTGATCGGGAGCAGTCACGCCAAATCCCACGAACACCAGTGGCGCGGTGACGTCGCTCTCGGCCCGTGCCTCTCCCTTAGCGAGGGGAGTCGCGAACCAGGTCGAGAGAACGTAATCCTTCGCATCGGCCAGCTTCTGTTCCTTACCGTTGAGGGTCAGCGTTAAAGAACTGGCGGCGGCATCGGTCACAGCTTTTTCGAGCGGCACGGATTGAAACCAACCGCCCGAGGCCGCCGGATGCAAGCCCATGCCTTCCAACTCGGTCGCGACATAACGCGCGGCGATGTCGTAGCCGGGAGTGCCCGGGGCACGGCCCTGCAGCAGGCTATCGGCGAGAAAGCGCATGTGGGCGCGGATCTCGTCCGGGCGAATGGCTTTTGTAGCAGCGTCGGCCGCCGCCCGGTCCGGCGCATTTTGCCCCAGGAGATTGCATGACAGGAGAACGACGCATAGCAACATCCTCAATGGAAATCTCATTGTGTTGTCCCCAATTCCCGAATGATGAGAAGCTAAAGTGCATGGCAACCGAATCATTGTACGATCAGGTGCATCTAGGGGAGCTATGGAATACAGAACGCTTGGCAAATCTGGATTAAAAGTTCCTGTCCTGAGTTTTGGGACGGGGACGTTTGGCGGTGGGACGGAGTTCTTCAAGGCATGGGGAGCGAGCGATGTGGCCGAAGCGACACGGCTGGTCGATGTCTGTTTAGAGGCCGGCGTCAATCTCTTCGACACGGCGGACATCTACTCGAACGGGCTCTCCGAAACGATCCTCGGAAAAGCGGTCGCCGGACGACGTGAGAAGGTTTTGATCTCCACCAAAGCCTCGTTCCGCATGGGAGACGGGCCCAATGATCTTGGCTCCTCGCGTCATCATCTGATTCAGGCTTGTGACGCGAGTCTGCGCCGGTTGGGAACGGACTACATCGACATCTATCACCTGCACGGATTCGACGCGCTCACTCCGGCCGAAGAAGTGTTGAGCACGCTCGACAATTTCATCCAAAGCGGTAAGGTGCGATACATTGCGTGTTCGAATTTTTCCGGATGGCACTTAATGAAGTCGCTTGACGTCGCCGATCGCTATGGCAGGGCCAGATATGCAGGGCACCAAGTCTACTACTCGCTGATCAACCGCGAGTACGAATGGGAGTTGATGCCGTTGGGGCTTGACCAGGGTATCGGTGCCCTGGTGTGGAGTCCGCTGGGGTGGGGCCGGCTAACGGGGAAAATCCGGCGTGGGCAGCCTTTGCCGAAAGAAAGCCGTCTGCACAAAACGGCAGAGCTAGGTCCGCCGGTGGATGACGAACTCTTATATCGCGTGGTTGACGCTTTGGACGAAGTCGCCAAAGAAACCGGGAAGACTGTGCCGCAGATTGCCCTGAACTGGTTGCTGCAGCGGCCGACGGTTTCGACCGTCATCCTCGGGGCGCGAAATGAGCAGCAGTTGCGGCAGAATCTCGACGCGGTGGGATGGAATTTGACGGGGGAGCAGATTTCCAGGTTGGATGCTGCGAGTGATGTGACGCCGATTTATCCGTACTGGCACCAAAGGCAATTTGTGGAGCGCAATCCGTGGGCGGCAGCGCCGAAAGCGCCTGTGTAGCCCCGGACGCCTTCGTCCGGGGCGCCCCTCGCGCAAGTCTTTGCCGCGGGGCGTCGCCTTCACACGACGGCATCTGCGCCCACTTCGGCTGCAGGCACGCTCCCCTTCGCTTCGCTCAGGGGTCGCGGGGCGGACCAAGGCGTCCGCCCCTACACGATCTTTTCTCCCACCGCTTTGGCTTGCGTGAACAGGTACAGGTAATCCGGGCCGCCGGATTTGGAATCTGTGCCTGACATATTGAAGCCTCCGAAGGGATGCGCGCCGACCATGGCGCCCGTACATTTGCGATTGATGTACAGGTTCCCGACGTGGAATTCGCGGATGGCGCGGTCGATCTTGTCACGTGAACTGGTGTAGACGGCGCCGGTCAGGCCGAACTCGGTGTCGTTCGCGATTTCCAGCGCATGGTCGAAGCCGCGAGCCTTGATCACGGCGAGCACTGGTCCGAAGATTTCTTCCTGCTCGAGCTTTGATTTCGGCGCGATGTCGGCGATCACGGTGGGCTGAATGAAATATCCCTCGCCGGCCTGGGTGGCGCGCTCGCCGCCGGTGATCAGCCGTCCGTCCTTCTTGCCCTGCTCGATGTAGCCAAGGATGGTCTTCATCGAGCCTTCGTTGATCACGGCGCCCATGTTCGCGTTTTCGGCGGGATCCCCAACTTTGATCTGTTCGACACGCGCCTTCAACTGCTGCAGGAACTTGTCGTAGACGCGCTCGTCGACGATGGCACGAGAACAGGCGGAGCACTTCTGGCCCTGGAATCCGAAAGCGGCTTGGGCGACGCCTTCGACGGCGGAATCGATGTCGGCATCGGCGTCGACGATAATGGCGTCTTTGCCACCCATCTCGAGGATCGTGCGCTTGATCCAGATCTGGCCGGGGGCTTGGGTGGCGGCGGCTTTGTTGATGTGCAGGCCGACTTCGCGCGATCCGGTGAAGGCGATGTAGCGCGTCTTCGGGTGGGCGACGACGGCGTCGCCGAAGCTGGCTCCGGCCCCGGGGCAAAAGTTCACAACGCCTTCGGGCATGCCGCACTCTTCAAGCAACTCAACGAACTTCGCGGCGATTGTGGGCGAATCGCTTGACGGTTTCAGGATGACGGTGTTGCCGCTGACGATCGACGCCAGCGTCATTCCAGCCATGATGGCGCAGGGAAAGTTCCACGGTGGAATAACCGCGCCCACGCCGAGCGGAATGTAGTGCAGGGTGTCGTGCTCGCCGGGCAACTGGATCGGAGTTTGCGCTTTGGCGAAGCGCAACGCTTCGCGCGCGTAGAACTCGCAGAAGTCGATTGTCTCGGAAATGTCGGCATCGGCCTCAGCCCAGTTCTTGCTGACTTCAAAGACCAGCCAGGCCATGTATTCCATCTTGCGCTGGCGCATGGTGTCGGCAACGCGGAATAGCAGGCTGGCGCGCTCTTCGACCGGAGTCCGGCTCCATGATTCGAAGGCTTTGAGTGCGGCTTGCATCGCTGGTTCAACGTGCTCTTTGCCAGCTTTCTGATGAGTACCGACGATCTCGGATGGCTTCGACGGATTCAGAGACTTGATCTTGTCGGAGGTCTTGACGCGCTTGCCGCCGATGATGAGGTCATATTCGCGGCCTAGCTGGCTGCGGACTTTGGCGATCGCCGAACGCATGCGGCGCGCGTTTTCTTCGTTGCGGAAATCGAAAAAGGGCTCGGTTACAAACGGTCCGGCGTGCAGGCTCGTGCGCGCTGGCCGGACAGGGGCTTCGAGTGTTGCCATGGGAGAGGTCCTTTCGGAAATGATAAAAGCGGTATAAGACTTGGATTAGTCTACACCCCATCAGGACGCGGGAATCGGTTGGTGATGGGAGGCCCGCAGCATGGCGGCAGCTTGCGAAAAAGCGTATCGTGTTGAAAATCCGGATCAGAATTTCTGGGGATCGATTCGCGCAAAATATTGAAAACAGTCGTGTTCGGAGTTTTATAGGGCATCTTGAACTTGCAAAATCTTCCAGCCAAAGGGCTTAAAGGTAAAATCTTCAAAACGAAGCACTTCCCTTTCCGGTCAGAACCTTAACCTTTAACCACGAAGGACAGGAAGGTTCGCGAAGGGAAATCTTGATCTGGAAAACCATCGCGCCAGGTTCGTGTCCTTGCTGGCTGAACGCGAACCTTAGGCGCACAAAATCAAAATCCCCGCCCTGTCGCATACAACGCGACGAGGACGGGGCACCCTTCCTGCTTAAGTTCTAACTAGCAGTAGATCGGGGCGGCATTAGTCCCCGCTAGTTCTCTGCGGGGGCCTCAACGTGATCAATGACTAGCATCTGAACGGGCTCGGTTTGTGGTTCGAGTTTGAGGCCTAGTTGCTCTTGCAGAGCGGTTAACAACGACGGCCCATTGGATTCTGCGGGCGGTTCCGGGGCAACCGGCTCGCCCGATTGTTCCAAGGCCTCATCTTGCTTCTTATCGGGCGTCCAGTGCAGATTGAAGGCGTAATTGCCCTTGAGCCCCGTTTTATCCACGACCGGAAGGCCAAGGCGCGCGGAGAGTTGCGCGGCTAATAGCTCTACGGGAGCGCCGGAAGAAGTCAGTTCGCCAGGGCCAAGGTGCATCATACGAGGCTGTTCGCCCACTGGCTGGAGCTTCGCGCCGCTCTCATCGGCGACCAAGTCATATGCGTCCACGGTCTGAGCCTCGGAGTGCGCCACCAGCTTAAATCGGTCCGCCAGAAGGGATTTCAGCATGGCCCGGTCGTCGAAGTTCTTGCCGCCCGAGGTTTGCTGGTGCATGGCAGCAACGAACGAGGGGTCGAGCTTGGCCTCGATATCGAATTTCGTTTTGTTGAGCAGGTCGCGACCACCGGAGATTTGCGCGTCTTGAACACGGTAGGCCATTTGAATGAGTCTTTGGAGAGTGACTCCGTTCGCAACAAAGCTGCCGTCCATGAGAGAAAACATCATCTTTGTCCGCATTGGGTCGGCAGATTCGTGCGCCTTGATCGACACTGACGAGAACACCGGGGCAGAAAGGTTCGAGGTTGCGGCTTGCGACTGCGCCCGGCTGGGCGTGGCGGTGAACAGGCCAAAGGTGATGGGAACGGCTATAGCCAGGATTGCGGCTAGAGTCAGCAAGGCTTTTCGAGCAAAGTCCAACTTGAGCGAAATGCGGTCGTTCATAATGTGAACCATCCTTCTTTTAAGATCGGCGCCGGTGACACCCGACACACAGGGCAGCGGCGACCCCAGACAAAATTCACACACTTTCAAAATGCTTTCGGCGTAGATTTGGCGGTTCTTGCCCAGAGCGACCACTTCTTCGTCGCAAGCGCGCTCGCGCTCGTCAATGAGCCGGGCTCCAAGCCACCATACGAGTGGATAGAACCAGAAGACAGCTTCAACCAGCATGTGCAGCGCGGCAAAGAGATTGTCGCGGCGGCGTACATGCCATAGTTCATGGGCGAGGATGGCTTCTAGATGCTGGTCATCCAGGTGTTGGGAAATTCCTTCGGGCCAAACTAAAACCGGACGGGCGATGCCGAAGATTCCCGGCTCCAGCGAAGTTCGGGAGAGCAACATCGCGAGCGGGCGTCGGATTCCTCCTATGCGCTCCATGCGGCGTAGGACTGCAACCTCGCGTCCTTCCTCTAAGGGCATTGCATGCTTTGTGGCAGCGGAAACCCGGCGCCAACGGACACACCAAAGAACGAGGACTGCGAGGAATCCGACCAGCCAGAGAGCGCCCATCGCCTGCGTCAGCTGCGGCAGAATCGACGAGGCCATGGAAGGAGCATGGGCCGGCGTAACTCGCACACCAAGTTGGCTGAACGGTTGAGTGATTTCCTCCATGGCGAAATAGATCACAGGCCGGACAGAGGGCTTGGCCGCGGGCTCGGGTGACAGCCAGCTTCCTATGCTGACCAGCAGGGAAAACGGAAGCAGAAACTTGAGCGAGGCTGCCAGCCAGAGCCAGTGGCGAGCCCTGGCATGATGCTTACGCAAGAACAGGGTTAACAATCCGGCAGCAATCGCGAACAGCGTTGAGTGCCACAAATGGTTGGCCACGCCGGGTGTGATTGCGGCCCATAGGGAAGAAAAGTATTCGCCAGTCATGAGGAGTGCTCCTTCTTCTCAAGCTTGCGGAGAGTTTTTTCGGCGTCTTTTACGTCAGCCAGCGTAAGCCGGCCGGATTCGATGAGGTGAGCCATCACGGGCTGAGTTCGTCCACCGAACAAGGCAAGCAAGTCGTCGACCAGTTTTCGCTGGGCGATATCGCGGCTGACGGCGGCTTCGAAGATATGGAAGTTGCCGACCTTCCTGACGCGGCGGACGGCTTTCTTGCTTTCCAGGCGGTACACCGTGGTCTGGATGGTGGTATACGCCGGTCGCTTTTTCTCCGGGAAACTCTCCTGAATCTCGCGGATGGAGGCGCTGCCACGGGTCCAAAGGGTTTCCATGATCTGGAGTTCCAGCTTGGTGAGTTTGGGGTCAGCCATCTGATCTCCTATTGCTGTGTGCATTATTACTACACTAATAGTAGATGTCAAGAACTTTTCCGTGAAAATATTAGTTAAGGGTTCGACGTCACGGTGGGGCCGAGGTTTGATCCTCAGTTTTAGAAGGTCAAAATCCCCACCCTGTCTCTGCAAAAATCGCGGAGACAAGGGTGGGGCACCCTGGGTGTTTTGCGTGCTAGGATGCTTAGCCAGCGAGCGTTTGCAACTCGCCACGAATACTATGAGCAAGCATCTGATTCAAACCAAGCAAGCGCCGGCGCCGCTGGGCGCTTATTCGCAGGGATGGCGGGCCGGCGACTTCATCTTTGTGACTGGGACAGGGCCGATCGATCCGGCATCCGGAGAACTCGTCGGGAGCGACATTGAGCAGCAGACGGAGCGGACCATCGACAATATTGCAGCGATTCTAGCCGCGGACGGAGCTACGCTCAATGAAGTCGTGAAGGTAAACGTTCACCTCAGCGATACGAGCCTGTTTGCGCGCTACAACGCCGTGTATGCGAAGCGCTTCACAAGGCCTTACCCGGTACGCACTACAGTGGGGAGCAATCTGGGACATACCCCGGGGATGCTGATCGAGATCGACTGCATCGCTTATCTGGAAGCGGAAAAGACCGAGCGAGGGGCCGCGCGCAAGTCGAAGAAGAAAGCTCGCCGGCGCAAATAGCAACTGGCGACGCGGATAGCCTTGGCTCGTCGGTCGCGTCGACCTATTTTTCTATTCTTCCCGCAATCGATTCCACAGTCGCTGAACCAACAACGGTTTGGTCCAGCAGCGGGCCTTCGTGTCCGCGAGCGGAGACTCCTTCCACGGACTCGACCTGGCCGTTGCGCAAGATCAGCGCCGCATCGAAATTGTTCACCGTAGGGCAGACATGCCGGGGGATCAGGTAAAGGATGTCCCCTACTTGCGGCGAGTTGGGGCCTGCGCTCACTGCAAACGGTAGATGCTCTTCGCTGGGCGATAGCGGGGTCAGTTCCGGATGGCCGACTACAACGCACGTGGGAATGCCGGCATCGGCCGAGACTGCTTTGTGTCCCGCGTCGCAGGTGATGATATTCCGTTGCGGATGGCTGACCACACGCGCCATGACGAGAGCGGCGGGCGCGTAACCGTACTCTTTGGGGAACTGGGTTAGACTCGTGGCGTCGTGATAGACAACCGTGCCCGGCGAGACTCGGTGGAGGAAGTTTGCCTTTTCGAATCCCGGATACGCGATCGAGCACGGCATAGTAGGCGTCCCCGCGGTTACGACCTCGGGGACGTGCACACCCGCACTCTCGAGGTCGCGGACAAGACCCAATAGCTGATGGTATCCAGCGTGCGCGGATTTCGTTCGCTCGGGTTCGGCCACGGCGCCGAACTGGCCGTCGTAGTAGTGCAATCCGCGAAACTCGAGCCCTGACTGGATAACGGCCTGCGCTAGTTCAACGACATACTGTCTGGAACTCTGCTCGATGCCAGTGCGGTTCATCCCAGGATTAATGTCGAGGAAGATGCCGATTTTGGTGCCGCGCCACTGACGGACTTGCGGTTCATTCTCAACCAGAACTGAAATCCGCACTTGCGGGAACTGCTGCCTGATCTCAAGCACTCGATGCGCGTTCGCGCCCATCAAGGGGAAAGCGACGAGAACGTCGGTCGCTCCGGCCTGGCAGGCTCGCAGAAGCTCAAGGGTGGTGGCGCATTTGAAGTGGCGCACGCCCCCATCAATCAGCATGCGCAGCGTGTAATTGAGCTTGGCCGTCTTGATATGAGCGCGCCAGCGGTCTGCATTTCCGGCGAGCAGGTCGAGGGTGCAACGAATGTTGGATGCGATCACGTCGGGATACAGCGCGAGCGCCGGCGTAAGCACACGCTCGGGATCGGAGACGCGATACCGTTCGTGCCAGGGAAACTCCTGCAGCAGGAACTTCGTGGGTGCCATATCGGATTGATGATACCGCGGGAAGCGTGAAACGGAACGATCCGCGTGCGGCCGAATGTGATTGACGGGAATTCTCCAGAACAAACTTGGCGGCCTAGATTTGTGAAGTAGCACGGGGGCTAAAGCCCGCTCTCCTATGCACTGGACGCGGCCCTTAAAGGGCCGCCCTTCCACGAGCCCCGAATAATTGCATTGCAGGGCAGTTTAGGCAAAGCTGCACACCGCATCTTTTAAGAATCAATTCTCTTCAAGACCTTCGATGTCGTTGACCAAGTTCGGCACCGATAGTAGGCTCTCTGAATCCTCAATGGCCACGAATCCTCCTGTACAACTGGAAGAATCTGAATCGGCTCATTCTCATTTGGTTCGCGGGCTTGGACTGTGGGCCGCGATCGCGATTGTTATCGGCGACACCATCGGTACGGGAGTGTTTCTGGTCTCGAGCGACATGGCTCGTACCGTAGGATCAAGTGGGCTGGTGCTGGTGGCGTGGATTCTCGGCGGGCTTGTGGTTCTGCTGGGGGCATTCTGTTACGCCGAGTTGGGGGCAGCTTTTCCGAAGGCGGGCGGCCCTTACGTCTACCTGGGCCGTGGGCTGGGACCTCTCTGGGGCTTCTTGTTCGGGTGGATGAGTTCGTTTCTGGACCGGCCCGTCGCTATGGCGGGGCTGGGAGCTGGCTTCATCCGGTTCATGGGATTCTTTTTCCCAGCGGTAGACACCCCGCTTTTCACGGGCCGGATTTGGCACGAGGAATTCACGTTTACAGCAGCGCAGCCGCTGGCGGCGTTGGTCGTCGTGATGGTGACGGGGATCAACTATTTCAGTGTGAAGATGAGCGGCGCGATCCAGGTGCTGCTGACTTCTTTGAAAATCGGCACCATTGTGGTGATTGCATTCGGGGGACTGTTGCTTGGCCATCAAGCTATAGCAGCAGTGCCGCGCGCGACGCCGATTGGCTGGGGCATTATCCAGGCACTGCTGACTGCTCTTGTTCCGGCAATGTGGGCGTTCAACGGATTCAACGATCTCGGCGATCTCGGGGAAGAGATTAAGCGTCCTGAGAAGAATATTCCGCGAGCCATCCTGCTGGGCCTGTTAATCGTCGGCGGACTTTATCTCGCGGTGAATGTTGCTTACTTTCACGTGCTGCCGTTTGCGGAAGTGGCTCGATCGCCGCATGTCGCGTCCGATGTGGTGCGGGGGTTTGCGGGCAGCCGCGGTGCGGCATGGCTCACGGTGGCGATGGCTGTCTCTGCGTTTGGCGCGTTGCACGTTGTGGTGCTGACGGGGGCGAGAATTCCGTATGCAATGGCCCGCGATGGAGTCTTCTTTCAGTTTGCCGACAGAGTGCATCCTTCGTTCCGAACGCCAAGCGGGGCACTGCTTTTTCTGGGAGCGGTTGCAACGGTGCTTGCACTGACTGGCACATTTGAGGAGCTCTACTCGTTGTTCGTGTTCGCCGTCTGGATCTTCTTTGCACTGACGGGGGTGGCGCTGCTTCGGCTGCGGCGGGTCGAGCCGAATCTGGTGCGGCCTTACCGGGCGTGGGGCTATCCATGGACGCCGCTGATTTTTGTGGTGGTCGCGATCGCTTTGACGGTGAACTTGTGGATGGTGCGGCCGGTGCGATCGACGCTGGGGCTGGCGGTGATTCTGCTGGGGATTCCGTTCTTTTATCGCTGGCGGACAAGAGCGCGGTGAGTGTCGGAGGAGGGCATCAGCATCTTCCTTGTGAATGCTGTCGAATGGCTCGGGGTTTGAAAGGCTTCAACCACTAAGGACACGAATAAGGACACGAAGGGAAAAACCTCAAACCTCACATCTTGGGCGCGCCGCCTTTCAAAAAGCGACCAGGTCTGGCTGCTGCGTGGTTAATTTTTTCCGTTCTGCTTCGGGGGCGCGGGAGCCAGACGGTCGAGCCAGTACTGTTTTTCCGCTGCCAGTTCCTTCCGATCGGCCGCGGTTGGAGCCCGGTCGTAACCAACCCCAGCCTTGATGGATACTACCTTGCGCACGGTGCCTCGGGCGGAAAGAAGATAGAAGGTACTCTCGCCGCCCTGAGAATGGTTCTCGACGAATATGACAATATCGTTGTGATTTGTAGCAGACACCTCAAAGCCCTTGACGATCTCGCCCATGTCGGCGAACTGCTTGACAGCAATTTTCTGCTCATCGGGAGAAATCCCCAGAAGATGCGAAATATGAGGTGGCAGGAAAGCCTCGGCCCCCTGCTCCAGGGTCTTGTTTACAGCGAGGGCCAAGCGCTTGTCACTCATGGGCCCGGCCCCCTTCTGAGCATGGGCCAGAGGGAGAGTTGCGAAACCGAACATTAAAATCGCAATTAGCCTGCGTGCTCCAGGTATAGTGCGCGGCGGAGCCGGTTGGAGTAACGAAGATGCGCCTTCCATGGGGAGCATCATAGCAGCACACTTATGCGATCTCTCGATTCCAAGAAGATGGCGATAGAGCGGGCGTATCCGCTACGGAGATTCAATCCGGCTCAATCTCCGGCAAAGTATTTTTGGTTTTGCGCGGTGCGTTTGGATCAGGCGGCACTGGCAGCGGGACATCGACGGTGCCGAGGTGGTTGCTCATCTGATCCTGAACGCCGAGACGCATGGAGATAGCTTCCACAGGGATGTCGAGTTCCTCCTGAAAGCCGACTTCGCCAGTCATGACTTTCTTGTAGACCTCGGAAGGCAGGTCGCTCTTGGCGAGACTCGACCAGCCGGTGAGCATGCGACCTTCCTGGCCGAATGAGCTGATCATGAGCGCGAGGGTGCTGCGGAAACCGGCGCTCTGCTGCGGGACAAACCGCAGCTCCGACCCATCAAGAGTGTATTCGATCGTATAGTGCTGTACCTCCACTTGCTCGGGCAGAAGCGCTGCTTTCTTCGAGGCCATCCGCACTTCTCCGACTTTCTCGCGATCCACCTTCTTCTTGCCCCCCACGGGATAGACGCGGACCGAAAACTGGACCTCGCGCGCCTGTGGCGATCCAAATTGCATGGATGTGGTTATGGCGTTGCGGGCCAGTTGTGCCTCTCTCGCTGCCACATTGATATCGTCGGCATAATAGCCCTGGCGGTAATAAAGCTTGTATCCCTTGCTGGCGAGTTGCACCTTGATCTTTCGGAACTTCCCGTCGTAGACCTTGTTCGTGGAAGTGTAGGAAAACGAGTAGTAATTGCTGCCTTGTTCGTTCGCGGTGGCGATCGCTTCGCGAATGTCGTTGGTGTTGAAGAAAGCCTTTCCGCCAGTGGCGACGGCGAATTGAGTCAGGGTGTCTTGTTCGGCCGCCTGGGTCGCGAAATCCATCCCCTGCGGGATGCCGGATCGCGGCGAAACGGAGTTGGGAGAGGTCGGATCCGGGGGATCAAAGGATCTTGGGCCAGCTACTCCTGGTCCGCTGTCCAGGCCGGCGGTGAAGACCTGCAATCCGCGGACGTCGACGGGATATACAGCGACTTGGGCTTCCGCGAGCAGATTGGTCGCACGCTTGATCTTGTAGGTGTAGTTGGGATTGTCGATTGAGGGATTGCTGGAGATTGGGCCGACGGAAAGAGCAATCGGAAACGAAGCGGAGAGCCACACCATGTTCTTGCGGCCGGAAATGCCAGAGAGATACCGCGCCAGCAGCATCATGGCGTCGATGGTACGACCGGCGCGCTCACTGGTATCAGTCACGTACTGCTCAGCCTGCATGTTCTGCAAGGCACCCACCAGATTCTGAAAACCGCTAGTGCGACCGCCGGCGAGGGCCAGCCCGGCAACGGTGGTCACGGAGTTCTGCGTTTCCGCAGCGGCGGCTTGCCAGCGATTGTTTCTGGTTTGGCCTCTCTTCCCTTTGGCCGCGGCCAAAAGAAGAGTTTCATCGGCGGTAAATCCCTGAATCAGGCGCAGAGGATACTCTCCGGAACTCAGGGCACAAAGTGCAAACTGAGACATCTTGGGCTTGGACTCGAGGAACTTGATCAACTGTTGACGCGCATAGACCTGATCTGAGACCGGCGTATTGAGCATGTCAAACAGGACCATGGTGACAGCTCCCGATTGGCTCGAGCGTGCGCGATTGTTGAATACGTTCGGAGAAGGAGCGGGAGGCGCGGGCGCTCCCGGGGTTCCAGATGCGCTCGTAGTTGAGCCCAGGGGCGCAGCGGAAGAGGCCTGAGTCGTGGTGGCTTGCGCGTCCGAGGGTTGCTGCACGGAGACATCCACGTCGTTGAATTCGCGAAAATATCGAACGTCCTGCGGCCTATTGTCTTCGGCGAGCTGAAAGTCCTGCTGATTCAACCCTCTTACGGGGTGGCCCTTGCTGTCAGTGACAACAACATCGACGACTACGGCTTTCGTGCTGACTTTGAAGGTGGTGACGGGCGGAGTTGCGGCTTGAGAGTTCTTTTCAGCCGGCTCTGTGATTGGGGACGGGCTGGGAGAACTTGAGATGGCGGATGGAGGCTGAGCATTCGAATCGGCATGAGCCGTTGCAGGGGATTCCGGGTTCTCTGCCGCCGTTGTGCCCGGGGGGGCATCTGCGGTTAGGGTGGCTGCTTCCTCGCCATTGGCGGCGGGGGCGGCATTCTCAATCGTCGAATCAGCGTCAGCATTCGATCCAACTGTGTACAGGCCGGGTATGTCCGATTTGAGCGCGGCGAACTTGGCTTGTTCCTCGTCCGACATGAGCGGCAGATCAAACAACTCCAGCGTCGAACCTCGGAGCAGCGCTAGAATCCGGCCATCAGGAGACAAAGAGACATTCTGCCCGGTCACTACCGCCGGGCTAACCGTGACCGACAAAGCGGCGCTTCCGCTGGCCGTATCAAAGACCTGAACCTCCTGCCGCAAGGCATCCTGCTCCGAAACCTGGGACTGAAGAGCGGTGTCCTCAGAATCGTCGAGGTCGGGGTGGCGATTGGCAGAGGGCTCCACGCGCAGGGTGCATACGGCAAAACGGCTGTGGTCTTGGCTTCGTGCCAGCTCGGGATACGAACGGAGATGAGGCCAATGTTGTCTCCACAAGCGGTGTCCGGTAAGAGTAAATGCCGTTACGCCGTACTTGCAGCCAGAAGCGGCACAGCGGCCGATGAGCAGCGTGTTGTCAGTGGGATACAACACACTGGGAACTGTCTGCGATCGTACCCGCGCAAGGTTGTGCCGCTTGGTCACGGTGGGTCCGAAACGCAGCAGCCAGATGTCGCCCTTGCGAATGACATCGGCGTAACCGGTGCTGGTCCCGGTGAGGTTCGTGAGATTGTTGAATAACAGAGTGCGCTGCGTTGCCGCACTCTTAGCGTCGAGGAATCGCACGACGTACTTGGGTTCGGGCTTGGCTGGGGACTTCGGGGTCGAAGTGCCAGCTTTCTTGTCATTCTCCGTCTCGATGATGATTTGGCTGCCATCGGGAGTGACGGAAACCCAGAGGAGATCTTTTGCTGAACTCAGTAGCAGGCTTTCGTGCAGACTCGAATCGACGATGTACAGCTTGTTCAATCTTCGGAGCAGAAATCTGCCAGGCGCTAAAGGCCACAGATAGCGGCGGCGATCGTGCAGATACCAGTCTGCTTCCGTGACCACCTTGCCGCCTGGGAGTTCCAGGATGACCGCGTGGATGAGTCGGTCTTCGTGGTCGGCAGTACATTCCGGCAGGCGCTGGAACATCTGCTTGCGATTGAACGTAAGCAGGACGTGGTGTGGATCGATAAAGTCCAACGATGCGTTCCGCTGGTCCTCCGCCGTGCGATCCATACGGGAAAGTTCGTGGTAGCCGATGGGCGTCAGGTCGATGCTGGCAGATGGTCTAGGCTCGGATTCAACAGCAGACGAGGTTTCCTGCGCGGATAGCGCAATAGGAATTTCTGCCAGAAAGAAAAAGACAATCAGAGCGCCGAGAAGCATGCGACCGTAGATAGACGTATACCGCACCTTTGTGCGCCTCGAGGTCTTAAGAGAGTGGAACGAAATCTACTGCACGAAACCGGAAGCCAATCTGAAACGTACCCGGCGGCTGTAGTTTGTGCCGGGAGCATTTTAGTGCAAAACTCACGACTTTGCTGTGACCCGGCGCCACTGGCCCCAAATGCGCGGTGAAATGGGGTAGAAACGGAGATTCGAAGGTTAGGCGAATGCCTCGGATACACTCTTGACGCATAAAGGCTCGATGGTTTTCACGGGCATGGCCATTTCCCTCGTGCTGAAATTCGGAGCCCTTGGGCTACGCTTGGCTCCGGAAAAAGGATTGTGATTCCTCGCACTTGAGGGGGTGCGTGCGGTCGCAGCAAGAGATTGCACGAGGGTCAAAATCCCCACCCTCTTTCGCAGAGAACGCGAAAGAAGGATGGGGCACCCTGGAACTTACAAAGGCGGCTGGAAAGATCCGGCCGCCTTGCTCTCGACACTATCTCCAGTCGTCTCGGTCGTGGTAGCGGTAGTCGTCTCGATCGCGGCGATAGCCGTAGGAATTGTAGGCCTGGCGGTATCCGCGCTCGTAGCCTCCGCGGTACTCGTGTTTGTAGCGGCCCTTGTCGCCCATCCAGTGCTGGTAGCCGCGAGAATCTTCCCAGTCGTCGTTCTTGAATTTGAAGCGGCGGCCGCGCTCAGCATCGGACTGCCCGACGCGGAGGCCGTCACGATCCGTCGACGAAGCGACGCGCTGCGATTGCACCGGGCGCAACTTTTATCGGTAACGCGGGTTCGTGGGTGGATTTCGGCGGGAAACTGCAAAGCTCTCCACAGAGGACACAGAGGGGCACTGAGGACTTCGCGGTGTTAGACTCAAGCGTTTTGATTGAGGCCAACGTTTATGAATATTCAGACGGTGGGAATCGTGGGCGCGGGAACCATGGGAAACGGGATCGCACATGTCTTCGCGCGCGGCGGATTCAACCTAGTGCTCTGCGATGTTGAACAGCGGTTTCTGGATCGAGCGCTGGGGACGATTGCGAAGAATCTGGAGCGGGAGGCTGCGAAGAACAAGATCACGGCCGCGGATAAAGATTCCGCGCTGGGACGCATTCAGGCGGTCACGGATCGAAGCAAGCTATCGGAGTGCGATTTCGTGGTCGAGGCTGCGACCGAAAAATTCGAGATCAAGACGGAGATCTTTCGCGATCTCGACCGGCTGACGAGGCCGGAAATCATTCTGGCGTCGAATACTTCGTCGATTTCGATCACCAAGCTGGCGGCTTTGACCAAGAGGCCGGAAAAAGTCATCGGGATGCACTTCTTTAATCCGGTACCAGTAATGAAGCTGGTGGAGGTGATCCGGGGGCTGGCGACTTCACAGGATACGTACGAGACAGTGCGCGACTTATCAGTAAAGCTGGAGAAGACTCCGGTGGAGGTGAACGACGCGCCGGGCTTCGTGTCGAATCGGGTACTGATGCCTCTGCTGAATGAAGCGATGTATGCAGTGCTGGAGGGCGTGGCTACCGCAGAAGCTGTCGATGAAGTATTCAAGTTGGGGATGGCGCATCCGATGGGGCCGCTGACGTTGGCAGATTTCATCGGGCTCGATGTGTGCCTGGACATTATGCGCGTCCTGCAGAGTGGGCTGGGCGATCCGAAGTACCGGCCTTGCCCCTTGCTCATCAAGATGGTGGATGCGGGGTGGCTGGGGCGGAAGAGCGGGCGAGGGTTTTACACATATTGAGGATTGTTGATTTTTGATTCTTGAATGAAAACCTCAAAGGCGATGCGTTCTTCTATCTGCTTGCCGCAGTCTGCGGGATTGGCACCGGGTGGGCTGACGTTGTCATTGATGATCTGCTGTTCACCGCTCTTCTGGCGCTGTCATCATGCATTTTGCTTGGGATGCTGCGGCCGCGATGGCCTTGGCGATGGGTCATGCTCGTCGGGGTCTTCATTCCTTTGACGGAGCTTGCTGCGTATCTGATCCGAGCGGTGAAGCCTTCGCGGGCGCAAATTTATGGATCGTTTCTCGCGTTTCTGCCGGGGATTGCGGGGGCTTACGGGGGATCGGTGATGCGCAGGGTCGTGGACAATCTGCGGCAGGGGAAGTAGGGAGGCGATCGCGGCTCGCTTTCTTTCGCCCCTTCGGGGGTTGCTGCCATTTACGATTTTGGACCCCGGCTTGGGCCGTGGGCTGCTCTTGCGCCGCTTCGCGGTGAATATCGAGCGTGTGGATTTGGCAGGGGTTCGACTCCGCCGCAATGATCGCAGCGCTCAGCAATGACAAGTTGAGTTGAATTAGCACTTTTAAATATTTCATTACTTTCGTTAGTGAGAGAGTCCTCTCGCCTCTAAAGTCCAGTTGGGCCTGGCCGATTTGTGTACCTCATGGAGGGCTGTGCCCAATGAAGACTGCGAGACTGCTGCTGTTGGCATTTTCTTGTTTGCTGGTGGGATGTGGTTCGACGCCGAAGGTGACGACCCCGCCGCAGAATGCGGTGCGCAACTATAACGGGACTGCGTCGGTAGGAGATTTCTTAACCATCTCGATCGATTCGTCGGCGCAGACGATTACGTATAACAACTACACCAACGGCGAAACGGGAACGGTAGCGTATACGGTGAACGTGGATGGCAC
>Ga0210405_10001521_pt1 | contig 26182 bp, 22 predicted proteins | sample IncBWH11MmetaG_FD_155492 | JGI IMG/M metagenome (GOLD analysis project Ga0210405, IMG submission 155492) | Forest soil microbial communities from Barre Woods Harvard Forest LTER site, Petersham, Massachusetts, United States - Inc-BW-H-11-M | ecosystem: Environmental > Terrestrial > Soil >...
TTCGCGCTGAGCGTCCCCAGCTCCTCCAACTCGTATACGCGGCAATTCTCGACCGCGATTTCCTGCCCAGGCAAGTGCACAAAGGCCGCCACGTGGCAAGGGGAGAAGGAAAGCCGCTGAAGGCGCAACGAAGCATCCCGCGCAAACTGGTCCGTGCCGACAACCAGCAGTTGCGTCGGCCGGGCCAGGTCCGAGCGGCTCCGGAAAAGAACGCGAAACGCCGCGCGCAGAAACACGGCGAGAAACAGTAGCGCGAGCATGCTGGAAACGAAGAGCCCGCGCGGGAAGTCCGCCTTGCGGCTGAAGTAAAGAATCGCGAGCAGTATGACGGAGGTGGCCATGCAGGCCGCGCAGACGGCGCGCGCCCCGGTCCGCTCGCGGAACAGCTCCTCCACGCTGGTCACTTTATAGTGCTCCGCAAGAAGAGCCCATACAAAGCAACCAAACAGCAGCATGCCAAAATGCCCGTGGACCACGAAGTCCGTGGGGCGGCCAATCAGCGACCAACTCAACGACCACATTCGCAAGCCGAGATGAAACCCGGCGAGCGGCAAAAGATAGGCGGTGATTTTAAGCAGGAGCTGATACAGCTTCAAGCGCAGTAGCATGGATTTAGGACCCTTCGCCGACTCTTGAGATGATGTTGGGAAGGATAGAAAACTGGGAAATGAGGCGGTTCAATATTGCCGTGCCCGAAGCACGCGTCAATCGCAATGTGTTGCGGGAAGCGCTCGAGATTGTGAACCCTTAGCGCAAATTGAGGGGCGAGAGGAATCCGTCTGGTTAACGTTCTCCGCCCGGATGAGCGGCCAGCACGAGTTCCGCCGCCGGCCGGGCGAACTGAGCAAGAAATTCGTCATATCGCTGCAAGACGCTGTTCTTTGTGAAATTTGCTTCGGCGTATGCCCGGCCGTTCTTGCCGAGACGCTGGGAGAACGCCGGAGCAGAACGCAGCGCGCAGGCAGCATCGACCAGGGCACGGGGATCCTCGGCGGGCAATACGACACCGCAGTTTGCACGGCTGACTTGGCGAGCCGTTTCGCTGCGTTCGCTGACCGCGGCCAGCACGGCCCGTCCCGCGGCCATGTAAGTAAGCAGTTTCGAAGGGATCACCGCGTCTTCCACGGCTTTCCTCTGGTTTACGAGGAGAGCGTCTGCTGCCGCATACATCCGCGACAAGGTACCCGCCGGCTGCAGCGGCAACAAACGAATGTTCGTAAGGTGGTGCTGCCGGATTTCCTGCTCCAGCGCTGCACGCTCCTCGCCTTGCCCAACGAGCAGCCAGACGAGGCCTGGATCACTCTGCGACAATTGCGCGGCGTGTACCACATTCGTCAGGTCCTGCTTCTTGCCCATGTTTCCCGTATGCAACACCAGGAATGCGCTGGAAGAAATGTCATGCGCTTGCCGGAAAGAAGCATCCCGCGCCTGTGGACGAATTTCCTGCGTGTCGCCCCAATCCGGAATCAGTTGAAGCTTTTCCGCAGGAACACCGCGTTCGCGCAAGCGGTGGATAAAACCCTGGCACAAACAGACCACCGCGAGCGACTTGCCGTACGTAAAGGACTCGAAGGCGCGCGCCAGCCGGATGCCCACCTTGTTTTTCATGATGCCGGTGGAAAGCGCGGCGTCGGAGGCGAGGTCCGTCACCTTCATGACGAACGGAGCGCGTTTTACAATGCTCAGGAGATGTGCGGCAAAAGCCACGGTCGGCGGCGGGCACGAGCAATAGATGAGATCGCATTTGCCGGCGAAAAGAGCGGCAAGGAACGCAGCCAGCGTGAAAGTAAGGTCGTAGGTCAGGCGTTGCAGGAGGCTGCTCGGCTTTGCCGGCACGAAGTGCGCGACGCGGCGAACTTCCACGCCGTGGATGACTTCGCGCCGGTAGAGCGAGCCACGGTAACCATCCCAGACTCTCCACTCCGGATAATAGGGAAAGGCCGAGACCACCGTGACTTGGTTCCCCTGGTTGACGAGGTGCTCGCACAGTCCGGTCGTGAATGGCGCGACCGACGTCCTTTCCGGCGCGTAATTGATGCCGATGACGAGTATCCGCATTTGTCACTCCATCGAAATTTTTTGAAGGGAAGGCGATGGCCGGCGGGCCGTTACGCCGGTTCACAGCAAGGCAGCTTTTCGTTTCTCCAGGCGGCCGGCTTTAGCAAGTTCGTTTTCGATCCACGCGTAGGTGAGCGACAACCCTTTTTCCAAAGAAATCGTGGGCTCCCATCCGAGCACCTCGCGCAATAGCCGGTTGTCGCTGTTCCTTCCGCGAACGCCTTGCGGCTTGCTGAGATCGTGATTCCTGGCGAGCTCCTTGCCAGCGAGCCCGCAGACCAGATCGACCAATCCGTTGATGCTGATCAGCCGGTCCGTGCCGAGGTTCAGCGGTTGAAAATATTCCGACGCCATCAGCCGGACCAAACCCTCCAGGCAGTCATCTACGTACATGAACGAGCGCGTCTGCTCGCCATCTCCCCAGATTTCGATGGCCCCATGATTCCGCGCCAGCGCGACCTTGCGGCTGATCGCCGCCGGCGCTTTTTCCCGGCCGCCTTCGTAGGTGCCCAGCGGCCCGTAAACATTGTGAAAGCGCACCACGCGCGTCTCGAAGCGGTAATCCTGCCGGTAGTAGCTGCACAACTGCTCGGTGTACAGCTTCTCCCAGCCGTAGCCGGGTTCCGGGTCCGCGGGGTAGGCGTCCTCTTCGCGCAGCGGCGCAACGTCCGCGTCCTTCTGCTTCGACTGCGCGTAGACGCAAGCCGAGGAGGAAAACAAGAAGCGCTTCGCATCCTGCAGGCGGCTGGCTTCGAGCATGTGCGCGTTGATCAAGACGTTGTTGCGCGCAATCTCGCCATGCTTGGCGGTGATGAAGCCGATCCCGCCCATGTCCGCGGCCAGGTTGTAGACCTGCTCGATCCCCCCGCGCACCGCCAGCAGCGCATCATCGAAACGCCGCAAATCCAGAATCTCGAACTCGTTGGCTTCCGTCGCTTCGTACTCCGGAGCCTTGATGTCCACCCCGCGGACCCAGTTCCCTTCTCCCCGCAGCCGCTTCACCAAGTGATGCCCGATGAATCCGCCGGCCCCGGTCACAAGAATGCGCGCACTTTTCGACATAGTCTCGATCCCTTCGCTGAAAATTTATTTTTGGATTGAACTCCGCCTGCCTGTGAAAATTGCGGATACCTGAGCCATGCCGCATCGCGCCGCATGCAAATCCCGCAAAAGCGATTTCTTATTGTTCCCGGACGCGTTCCTTCACCATCGCTCCGCCGGCTTCCGCAATTTTCGGATGGCGCGCGCGGCCTCTGGCGCGGTGCAGAGATTCCGCCGCCTCTTGATAGACGAACATCAGTTGCGCATAATTGCTCCGCGCCGTGTATTCCGAAAGATGTTTGTGACGCGCATTCTCCGACCACTGCCTCCAGACGCTCTCGTCCGCGTCCATGGCGGCTCGCAGCGCCCTTGATAAAGAAGCGGCGTCGCCTCCCGTGAACATTAAGCCTTCCACTCCGTCCGACGCCATCGCCGCAAACGCGCCGTGCCGGGGCACGATCACCGGCGTCCCCGCCGAAAGCGCTTCTAGCACCGACATGGGAAAATTCTCGTAAGCCAGCGACGGCAGCACCAGCCACCGGCTCGCGGCGATCAGATCGAGCACTTTTTCTCGCGGCTGGTGGCCGCACCAAACGATGTTGGCCTGCGCGGCAAAGCGTCGCTCGAGTTCCACGCGGTCCGGGCCATCCCCGGCCATCAGCAGTTGCTGCCCGCCGGTAGCCAGCCCCGTCCAAGCCTCCAGCAACAGATGCACGCCTTTGAACCGCGCGATGATCCCTGCAAACACGAACCGGCGCACCCGCGGCGAATCCAGCTTGACCAGCGAGGCATTGAAATTGGGTTTTACATAGATGCGCTCTCGCGGCAACCCGGCGCGCGTCAGAATTTCTTTGCTGAATTCCGTGAGCACAATGAAACCGTGAACTTTGCTCCGATAAGTCCCCAGCCAGCGATGCGCCACATTCATGCTCGTTACCGCCGCCGTCCGGAAGAACGACCCGCCGAAGCACCGATGCCGCAAGCCCGCCCATGGAAAATGCCCGACGCATTCCTGGCACGGCTGCTCGTCCCGGAGCAGCAGCGCATTCGCGCACGTCAACCGGTAATTGTGCAGCGTCTGCACCACCGGCACTCCCGCCCGGTCCGCCGCCCAGAAAACGCTCGGGCTTAGCAACGGAAACGTGTTGTGTACGTGAACGACGTCCGGAGCAAACCGGGCGATGGCCTTTTTCATCATCGAATACCCGCGCCACGACCACACCGTTCCCAGCCCTGCAGAAAACAGCCGCAGCGCGCTCGCGCCGTCCAATTCTTTTGTCCACGCAAACAGTTGCTCCACTTCGTGGCCGTGCTGGCGCAGCAATTCCGCCTCCAGGGTCACGACGGTCTCTTCCCCGCCCCAGCCAGGACGGTATTTGTTGTGTACTTGGAGTATGCGCAAGTTTTTCGCCGTCTTCTTTCGCCGGGCCAGCCTACCGGGAAGCGGCCGCGGTCCTCGCCCTCAGGCCCTCGATAAGGCCGTAAAAGGAAATGTTTGCGCGGCTCACGCGGCATTGCGCCGCAATCCCGCAATCTCCCCAGAGGGTGAAGCGCTTCAGCGTCATCGCTTCGGGCGCTCCCATCTTCAGCGGCAAGCGGTTCTTGCCCCTTCGAACCACTACTCCTAGCCGCAAACCGGCCTCCCGCGCCGCCTGCCGAATCTCCGGCGAGCTATTCCCGTTCGGGTACGAAATCATGTCCGGCATCTTGCCCGTCATCTCAAGAATCGCGTCCTGCCCACCCCGGATCTGCTCTCGCGCTTCCGCCAAGCTGTAGTTGCTCAGAATCGCGTGATTCCGCGTGTGGTTCCCCAGGGAAACAAGGCGGTGTCCGGCGAACGCGCGCAATTCCGCCGGCGTAAATGGCCGGTCCAAATCGCCCACCGGGCGCAACGCGTCCTTCCCAAACTCCTTTTTCAATCCGCGCTCCACTTCCTCGGTCTTTAGCCGCTTATAGCCCTCCACTGCGTCGCGAATCTCCGCCTCCGTCTTCCCGTGCTTTCGCCCTTCCCGGTAAGCCGCGTCCCACCAGAACGCCTTCCCTTCCCGCACGTGTTCGCTCGAAATAAAAAACACCGCCGGCGCGTTGAATTCCTCCATCGCCGGCAGCGCGCGCACGTTGTTGCAATATCCATCGTCGAAGGTGAGCAGAACATGCTTCCCGCCTGGCGCCAGCCCCTCCAGAATCTGCCCCGGCGATACGAAGCTGTACCCTTGCTCGCGAAAATGCCCGAGAAACGCCCTGAACATTTCCACCGTGACCCCTTGTTGCGGGTCCAGCATCCCGCTCCGAACCTCCTCGTCGTTTTCGAAGAGTCCGTGGAACAAGAAGCACAGCAGCGCGCCTTCCTCGCGAGCCGTCGAAAGAAGTCCGCTGGCCATCTTCGCGTCCAGCGCGTGAATGGCGGCCTTCAGTCCCCTTTGCATTTCCATCCTTTGCCGCCGTAGCCGCGGCGGCTTAATACTACAAGTTAGCTCACAATAGAGTTAATATTGCAGTCCGTGAATCTGCAGAGTACATCTAGCATCCCTATCGCTTGCCCCGATGACCTCGGCGCGCTTCAAGGCGCTGCCACCGGCTTCGAATGTGCTTTATGTGGACGCCGCTTCCCCTCGGTTGACGGGATTGTCGAGCTGCTCCCCCGCCAAGCGCTTGAGGAGGCTTCCCCGGAGAACTCTCAGCTCAACGCCTACCGTGCAAGCTTTTCGAATCGCCCCGAAAGCGCCTGGCGCCATTCTCTGGGGGTATTGCTCGGCTTGCTGGGGAACGGCTATCTCTACTCTTGGGCTTTCCGCACCCTCGAAAAACTTGCCAGCGGTCAATCCTTCGCTGTTTTGGACGCCGCTTGTGGAGACGGAATCTTGCGGCGGTATTTGCCGAGCCGTCATGCCTATGTAGGGATTGATTTCTCGACCCGCCTATTGGTCCGCGCCCAGCGATACCGTCCTGCGACGTATTTTCAAGCCGATCTCAATCACCTGCCGTTTCCCAGTGCGGCTTTCGATGCCGTTCTCTCGCTGCAGGCTTTGCAGTACCTCGACCGTCCGCAAGCCGCCCTTGCCGAAATGGCTCGAGTCCTAAAAACCGGCGGCAAACTCCTCTTGACCGTGCCCAACGACGAGTCCTTCAAGTACCGGCTCCAGGGAATCCCGAAGATCCAGTTGCAGCGCTTCAATCGCCAGAGCCTTCCCGCTCTGCTTGCTGCCAAGTTTGAAGTCCTCCAAGCCTGCACGCGTGGCTTTTGGCTCCCCGTCCCCAAGATTTCCGTGCACCTCCCTGGCGTCTATCCCGTCCGTTGGGGCCTGTCCTGGACTATCATCGCCACTGCCAAAAAGTGATATCAGCTCGCTGCTCAAGGAACTGCACAGGCTCACGCAACCGGGAGCATCAGAAACCCGTATTCCTCGCCGCTCGGCGACACGCTGAAGATCCGATACCCCGCCGCATTCAACCCACGGATCGCCTCCTTCGTCTTTTCGATCCCGAGCTGCGGCCAGCGGTGGTGAAACTCCACCAGCAGTTGTTTCACCGGGATGCCGCACGCGAGCATGTCCGCCAGGACGCCGTATTCCGCGCCCTCGATGTCCATTTTCAGCAGGTCGATTTGCTCGTGCCCCAGCATCTTCATGATCGTTCCCAGCCGGTGCACCACCACCTCGATGGCTGGCCGCGAAGACGCTCGCGCCACGATCGTGTGCGAAACATGCGCGGGATTCTCTGGAGGCAGAAACGCGCAGTTGCCGTCAAAACCGGCCACGCCGTAAGCATGGAACAGGAACTCGGGAGGCACGGTTTGGTTTTGCAGCCATTCGATGGACCGCGGGGTGGGGTCAAACGCATGAACTTGCAAGCGGAAACGCTCGATCAGCGCGAGGTCGAACGAAATGTCTTCGCCCACGCCAAAGGAATACACCACGCTGCTTGCCCGCAAGTCCTGCGGGCAAACGCACCAGCAGGCGCCTTCCTTCCCCAGCTTCACCCGCTGGCATTTGATCTGCGCGCCTTGCCATAATTCCTGGCGGCGCATCGCCCGCACCGCGCGCTTCGCGAACCGCGCCGTATCTTGCAATCTCATCATCATCCCGGTATCGCCTGTGCTCCTCCACCAAGTGCCCGGCGCGCGTCGCGGTCTGCTCCCCGCTCCGGAACTTTCTCTCGCGGCACTGCTTCTGCCGGCATCAGGTACAGGGCCAGGATGAGAATCGCGAGTCCTCCGGAGTACAGACTTGTGAAGATTGAGATGTTGGCGATGTTATAGGCCGCATAGCAGGTCACCAGCGCGGCTAGACGCGGATCGAGTTTCTGCGCCGCCGAATCCAGCGCCCAAAAGACCAACGCGCAGAAAGCCGAAATCAGCAGCACCCCCGGCAGCCCGAGCGCGCCAATTCCGTCAGTCGCCCAGAAGTGCGCGGTCGGATCGGGGTCGTTCCCACCCATGTACACCGAGCCGATTTCCAGCGCCGGGCTTCTTTCATAGGGGTAATGCACGAACCAGTTCACTCCTCGAACGTGTGAATAGAACGTATGCGGGTTGCTTTGAAAAAAATTGTAATACCAGGCGGTCATCAGGCCATTCGAGCTGAACGTGCGCATCAGCACCACAAATAAGGCTACCCAGTGCATTTGCAGCGGCTCGGGATTGTACCCGGCAAGTACATAAGACCAGCAAAGACCGCCCACAAGTGCGAGCGTGCCGGTCACAAGTTTCAGTGCAAAGGGTTGACGGCCCACTCTGAAAAGAACATAAAACCCGGAGATAAACACGATCGAGAGAATGGACCCTTTCGTTCCGCCGACAATGTAAACAAGAAGTTGTCCTAAAACCCCAGCGAGGAACAACCATCTCCGCCGGTAGAACAACCCGCAGGCCATTAGCAAGGGATTGCATGCGCCGGTGAGCAGCATGAACGCATAATTCAGCAGAGTTCCCTCGGATACATCGTTCTGGATGTCACGCAGGTCGTAGATATTGTTAAAGGAAAGAAACTGCATGTGCCCCCGAAACGCAACGATCATCCAAATGGAGAGAGCGCCGGCAAAAAAACCAAACCCTTTCCAGAATTTACGATCCGAAACACGCACGGGGGCCAACCGGTACAGCGGCAAATGATAGCAGACCCCCGCGATCGCAAATCCCGCATAGAGCGTCGCCATAAGCAGCCTGAGTTCTTCGGGTGTGTCGAGGCCCGCATACAACGGCACAAACATCGACGGGATAAACACGGTGATGTACAGCACCCAGTACGTCAGTTGCGATGGGCGTGTGAGTTCGACCGGCATCCAAAGACTCGGAGTAACGCTCAGAATCCATGACAGCAGCAGATATACGGGCGACGGCACGTTGTAATGGAATCCGAAATAGTCCCACGTCGGATACAAATAGTTTTCGTACATCCACTGGAACAGGGCGACGTAGCCAATGACGCCAGCGACTAGCAGCAGGCGCTGATGAAACGGCTGTCGCCTTCGAACAGGCACTTCCATCGATTTAGCGATCATAGGTGGGGAGTAGTGAATGCGTCTGGCCAGTGATTCAATTGCTCTCGTCAGTCTTTCTGTCAGTGAGGGATTTGCGGCTTATTTGCGGCACAGCAGCATCGGCTGCCAGTCTCCTGGAGCTTCCAGGATTTCCGCGGTGCGAAACCCCGCCGCTTGCGCTACCGCAAAGAGAAATTTTTCTTCGTAGGCCACGGCGGCCTCGGGAACCTCCAGCGATTCCAGGTGAGCGTTGGCGATGCGGTGCCGGAACGTGTGGCGCGTCCCATACGTGGGGGGCGGATGGTCCAGGCTGAAGCACGCCATGGCCATGTGGCCGCCGGAGCGGAGCACCCGATAGCTTTCCTGGCAGTAGTTGCCGAGTTGTGCCTCGAGCAGGTGCGTGAATAACGACGTCGAGAACACGAAATCTGCGGACTCGTCCGCCAACGGAACATGGTAATGGGAGTTGCCGTTCTCCGCGCCGCGATAGGCTTTGCTCGCATGATTCGACCGGTGGAAGGAAAAACGCACGGCGTCGAAATTCCTCCCGCACCACTCGAGCATCTCTTCGTCGATGTCGATTCCGATGTACTTCCCTGTGAACCTTTCGCTTTTGAACCGGTAGTCACGCAAAGGATGCGCGTACCGGCCGCAACCGCAACCGATATCCACGATCGTCGAGTCCAGCCGGCAGAGTCCCGAATGGAAAGCGTGCATCCAGAAGTCTTTCGGCCCGGTGACGAAAATCACCTGGTTGGCGAAGATCCGGTTTCCCACGCCGACTCGAATCCGCATATGATTCGGGGGAATTCGTGAAAGTTCCTCGTACACCAGTTTGGGAAGCAAATCGAAGGAGTTGACAACCGCCTTGAAGACCGGGTTATACGTGAGTCTCGAAGCGGAAGGTATGACGCTCCGGATGGCTTTATCCAGTTTCATTCGCCTTCCACTCCTGCCGCAGGCAGGCGAGCCTGGCCGGCTTTTCCGATCAGTTTTTCTTCAGCGTGTTTGTCTGTCGCCATTTTGTTTAGGCCCAGGGCGGCCTCATAATCTCCGATGCGCCGCCATGCGATTGATTCCCAGCTGAAGTGTTCCGCCATTCTCCGCGCGCCGCGCTCGCCCATCGCTTTGCGTTTCTCCGCGCCGCGCAACTCCAGCAGCGCCCTGGCCAAATCTCCCTGGTCGTTCAAGCGGTAGCGCACGCCGTTGCCGTCCAGCCGCTCGCGCGCGGTCATCGTGTCGTTGGCCACTACGGGCAAGCCGCAAGCGGCGGCGTCCAGCATCGAAAGCGACTCCTGCGCCGGCCAGGCCCCGATGTCCGCGGACCGGTACAGCCCGCCGAGTTCCTCGACCTTCACGAACGGGTGGGTTACGCATCCCTCGCACTTGCGGATCTCATCCGCTTGCTCCCCGTTGCCGACAAACAGCCCCGCGTAAGGCTCCCCTTGCCGCCGCAGCTCCGCTACGGCGCGCGCCAGCAGCAGCGGGTTTTTCTCCGCGCTGAACCGGCCTGTGTAGATGCACACAATCTCGTTTTCCCGGAATCCCCGTCTCGCGCGCTGCGCCCCTCTTTCCGCTGCATCGCCGGCGCTGGCCGCCGGGCGGAACAGTTCCGTATCCACCCCAAGCGGGCAAATCTCGAGTTTGCTGCGCGGCACGCCGAAGAATCGCGCGGCCACGTCGGCGCAATCCTCGGTGATGGCGTGGCACTTCTCCGTCGCCTGGCTTACCACCCGGCCGGGGATGGTCCGCAGCGCCAGGCATTTCAGCCGCTCGGCGCTCCACAGCGGCGCTGCAATGGTTGCCAGGGGAAACACGGAAGCATGGTGATGGCTTCCGGTGAACAGCTTGTACCCGAGAGCGCCTTTGAACCGCGCGGCGTCCAGCGCGATCCATCCGATAGGCGTGCAGGTCTGGACCACGTCGGGGCGGATCGAGCACAGTTTTTCGCGCAATCCGGTCATGCGCATGTGGCCGAATATTTTCTTGTGCCCCAGGATGTGCAGCGTGAAGCCGTCGCGGGCCTCCACGCTTCCCGGCTCGAGCGGCTCGATGAACCCGTTGTAAACCTTTCGGATGGCCTGTTGCCGGTAATAACAGGGAAGATCGCTCGCCACAACGTGCGTTTCCAAGCCCAGCCGCGCCAGGTACTTTGGCAACAAGTTTTCCAGGTAACCCATGCCCTTCGTGAACGTTTCCGATAGCAGAACGACTCGCATGCCAGCCTTTTTCGTGCCCCTTACGGAAGCGGACTTTCTTTCGCCGCGGCTTCGAGCGGCGCCGGGTATTCTTCCGCGTGCATGGCGGCAAGGAAGGCGATTCCCAGCGCGACGGTATACGCTCCTCCAGAGGCCAGCATCCCGTAGACCGCGCCGCGCAATCCGAGATGAATCACAAGTGGCACGCCGATCAAAAACGTTGCCGCGCCGCTCGCAACATATGCGTAGAAAACCGCTTGCGGCTTTTCGATCGACTTTAGCGACGCGTTCATGGTATTGCCCGCGCCCATCACCACCGGAAGCAGCGCCAGAATGCCCACGAGCGATGCCAGGTCATCGAATTTTCCGCCATACAGCGTGTGCATCAGCGGCCGCGCAAAAAGGTTCACGAATCCTGCGAACGCCCCGGTGACGGCCAGCCATCCGAGGCAATACCCCTTCCACAGCGAGACCACACCCGCCATCTGCCGCGTCGCATACCGCAGCGACAGCACCGGCAAGATCAGCAGCGTCACCGCGCCAAAAAGCTGTTCCACCGGCGTCACCAGGTTGTACATCGCGCGCAAGTCCGCCACTTCCTTCACCGAAAGATACCCCGCCGCCAGCCAGTAATACGCTTGCGTCGTCATTTGAAACACGAACGCGGTGACCAGCACCCAGCGGGAATATTTCCAGTGTTCCTTCCAATACCCCGGCTCGTGTTCGAGGAATCCCGCGCCTGCCGTTCGCTGCGGCAATTCCCGCGCGACGAACAGCGCCGCCACGTTCCACGCCGCCGCGGCGATGGCGAACGCCGAGAATCCGTTCAGCATCCCCAGCCGCAGCGACATCCACAGCAGCCCCGTGCAAAGCCCGAAGTAGGCAGCCGAAAATCGCGCCGCCAGATCCGGCCGTCGCCGCATATAAAACGTTCGCCGTACAAACGAAGCTGTCAGCAAAACTCCGCAGCCCAGCGCCAGCCCCAGAACCGTCCGCGAAGCCATCGCCGGCAAAGCCCAAGCCAGCGCGCTCCACAAAACCGTCAGCGCCGCCCCCGCTCCCATCGCCAGCATCAGATTGCTGCGCCACAACAGCCACGCGTACGCTGGGAAACGCTGGTGATACCGCCCGGAACCGTAAATCGTGTAAGCCTCGAGAATCGCTGCGTTGTGCAAACCCGCGAGGAACGTGTACACCGAATACGACAACGCAAAAATTCCGTACTCTTCCTTGGTCCGCGTGCGCGCCAGCGCAATATTCACCAGAAACATCCCGCCCACGGAAAATCCCTGGTCGGCGATGCTGTAGCCGATTTGGCGCACGCGCGCCAAGGAAAACGTCCCGGACGAAAACGCCGTTGCCGATGGATTTGCCTGGCTCATCTTTGTGATTCGCAGTCCCCGCAGGAAAACCCGCTAAAACTTTCTGCCCGTCCCACCAGCCCGCCGCTGGCGCTGCTCTACGAAACGCGCTCGATGTCCGCGGCGTCCACTTCCACTGCCGCGGACCGCGCGATCAAATCCAGCGAAACCACCACGCGCAACCCCTTCTTCCGGCGCACCAGAACCCCTTCCAGTTCCGCCAGCGGCCCGCGCTTGATCCGCACGCGCCGCCCCGCGGTCAAGTACGCATGCGGCTCCGCGTTGATTTGCGCCGCCGCGCAAGCCCGCAGCGCTTCAATCTCCTTGTCCGGAAGCGCCGCCGGCCGCCCGTTGAAGCCCACCAGCCGCACCACGCTGGGCGTCTCCAGCACGCGCAATCGCTCGCGCAGCGCCAGCCGCACAAACACGTAGCCCGGGAACAACGGCAGCTCCAGCCGCACCCGGCGGTCTTTCCACCGCCGCACCGACGCGTATTGCGGAAGGAAATTTTCCAACGCGCGCTGCGTGAATTGTTCGGCGACGCGCTTTTCGTGTTGCGCGCAAGTGTAAGCGGCGTACCAGCGCGGCTCGCTGAGTTCCGCTGGCAAGCGCGTCCACTCTTCGCCGTAATTTTGCGAAACACCGCCCATCGCGCTCACGAAACCTCCAACGAAAACCAGAGACAGCTTCGCCGCGTCAGTCACAAGACCAACTCGGGATTAACCGTTTTACTTTCAACCGCTTGCCGCTAATTCGCGATGAATTGCGAAGACTTCTGCGCTTCTCTCCGCCGCATCAGCCGCGCCCAAACTTTGTGTGTCGCCGCTTGCACGCGAGAACCGTTAGGTTCCGCCCAAGGCATCCGCGCCTGCATCGTCTGCAGCACTTCCTCGGCGAAAGCCTTTCCGGGATCGTTCGAATCCTTCTGCTCCCAGCTCGCGCGCGCCACAATCACCGCCGCTGCCGCGCCGCATCCCAGTAACCCGCCCAGCAGCGCCAGCAGCGTGCGCGGTGGAAACGATTTCCGCTCCGGAAGGCTCGCCGCATCTAAGACTTTTACGCTGGGTGTTTCCTTGGCTTCCTGCACTTTGGCCAGTTCGAATTGCTGCGTCAGCGTTTCATACACCGCTTCCTGGATCTGCACGCGCCGGTACAGGTCCGCGTACGCCACTCCCAGAAGCGGAAGCCTGCGGATGGTGGGATACGCCGCGTCCGTTGTTTCCTTCAGTGGACGCGGCTCCGGCGCCGTTTCTCCGCCCAGTTTCTCGAGTTGCCGGCGCAGTTCCGTGATGCGCGCTTGTACCGCGCGAACGCGCACGTTGTTGACCGTGTAGATTTCTTCCAGCCCCTTCAATTCCGACTCCGTGGCGATCAATTCGCCTTCGACGGCCGCCGCTCCCTGCACCATGGCGCGCGCTTGTTCCTTGATGTCGATGGTCTTGTTGGTGCTTTCGAATTGACTGAATTTTTGCGAAGCGTCGTCGAGGTCCTGCTTTACGCTGCGCAGCCGTTCCTCGAGAAAAACGCGCTCGCGGTGCGCGGCCGAAGTGGACAGCTCCGCCACCAGTTGATTGAGTTCTTCCACGTAAGCTTGCGCGATGCCCGCGGCGCGTTTTGCGTCGTGGTCCATCACCGCGATGGTGATGATTCCGCTCTTACGGTCTTCGCTAATCTCCGTGTTTTCCGCGAGCTTGGCGCGAGCATCCTCTTCCAGCCGCGCCGCGTAAACGTGGCGCAACTGGAATCTCCCGATCAGCCGGTCCTCCACCGTGCGGCTGCGAAGTATGCCGGTGAACAACGCCCCCGAACCACGGATGCCCAGAAGATCACCGGCCACCGAACCCATGCCATTCCCGGTTTTTGCCGTCAGCGCTGCCAGCATCCCGATGCTGGCGTTGGCCTGCGAGTCGGGCGGCATGAGCCGCGCCGTGGACTGGTAACGCGAAGGGATCAGCAGCGCTACCAGCGCGCCTGCAGCCAGTCCGGCGAAAATCGCTTTTCCCAGGGCGCCCCGCTCCGCCCAGAAATGGCGAAGCAGGTCCACGGCCCGCGAAGGGGCGTCGTTGGCGCGGAAATTCTCCTCGCCGGCCGCGTCGATCGCGGACGCTGGCGGCATTTCCCTTTGCGTTCTTGATCCTGTCTGTGCCACTCGTTTATTCGCCTTTGTGCAATTTGCCCGCGCTGCGCCGCATATATCGCGAAATTCCGCCGTTGCCGCGGCACGCGCCGCGATCCTCCCAACTCATGGCCGGCCTCCGCTGGCGGGCGATGCGTCTCCCGGATCGGCATGAGCAGGACGAAAGATCCTTTGCGGCTCGAATTGAATTCCCACCGAAGCAGCGACATTGCGCGCTTCGTTCGGCTGAATCGCGGGAATCAGCCAGCGCTCGTGCTGCACGGAAAGGGAAACGCTGAGGTTCGAACGCAACGAATAGTCGGTGCGGACACCGGCGTCGGTAAGCGAGCCGCCGCCGGGCAGGAACTCCTGGCTGACCTTCTGGTGGCGGAAAAAGAACTGCAGCCGGTTGCGCGGGCTGAACCAGTAGTTCGACCATAGCTGCGCACCCTGTCCGCCCCGGCCCACCCAACTGCCCATGATGTTTCCGTCGTTCGTGTAGCCGCTGCGCCAGGTGCCGTTCTGATAGAAGGAGCCCGGATTCTTCGTGTTTTTGGAGCTGCCTCCCGGTATGTCGGTATACACGCCTTCGGCGCGGAGATCCCAACGCGCGATTCCGGGAACGTGCGAGAGATACAGCCCGGCGTGCCAAGCCGAGATATCTACATAAGCGATCGGTGAATATTCGTCGTAGGTCATGCCATCGGCGTACAACGTCAACCAGTTGCGCACATACGGCAGGCGATAGCTGAAGTTCAGCCCCGAGGTTCGTTTTCCCGGTTTCTTTGGGGCACCCGCGGAGGTATTCGTCGTGGAGACCAGGCTGCGGGCGAAGCTACGCCAATTGAGCGGATAACCGGGCCCGCCGAAGATCGTGGTGCGGTAAAAAGCAAAGTCGAAATTGGGCGTCGGCTGGAAGCTGAACAACTGTCCGTGGATGAACGGCTGCGGATCGAGCGACTGGCCGAATTGCCCGACCGGCCCGGAAGGCGTCAGCATAAACTCATGGCCGGACAACTGGCCAAGGAAGAATTCCGTGCGCATCGACCCGAGCCAGCTGAGAAAGTGCGGCAGCTTCAGCGGCGCAATGCGGTTGATGTGCAGCATGCGGATGGGAGCCGCATTGTCGCTGAGGTCCAGAGAGCCGCCCTCGCCGGGTCCCCAGGAAAGACTTTGCTGGCCGAAAGTAACCTGCCAATTGTTGAAATTCAATCCGAGGTAGGCGTCCAAGAGCTGCAGCCGATTGACGGAAGAGATGGGCGTGCCCGGGGGTGTTCCGGGGACGGGGTCGATCCTGGCAATGGTTAATCGGGCGGAGTCGGAAAGCGGCGGCGCGGAAGGACTCTGCTGGTACTCGGCGCGAACATAACCGACCCAGCGGCCGGCAGTGGTCCACGCGGAAAACCCGGTGACGGAGTTGAATCCTCTTTCATACGGACGGCCAAAATCGTTGATGAGCGTTTGGCCAAAATCGTAGCCGTCGGTAAGCGGCGCGCCGGCGATGTCGGTAAGACGGGTGTAGACGGATTCGAGACGCGCGCGAACCGGGGCGGGCGTGCCCGCGCCTTCGAGTTCTTCCCTAAATTCCGCGACAAGCAGTTGATAGGTCTTTTGCGCTTCCGCTGGCGCTCCGTCGAGGCCGTCAGAACCATCGGCGAGCAAGCGCGCGCATTCACTCCGGGTCCATGGGCGGACGCCGCGAAACCCGCTTTCGACCACGCCCATGGCTCGCAAGCGGTCAAAAACGGTATAAATCCAGCTGTCGAGCGGAACGTAAGGAGAACCTTGATTCGCCGGCGAAGCCGTTCCTTCGCCGCGAAAGAACTGGCTGATCGATTGCCACTCGCCGCCGCCGATTTCCGGGTCGTGATGGCGGCTGTAAATGTCCTGCGCGACGAGATTGCCGAGGACGCTCCCGACCACCACGTCGGATGGAAAATGTTCGCGCCCTTTCACGCGCGAGACGCTGACCAAAGAAGCCAAACCATAGGCCATGATTTTGGTGAGTGGTCCGGGGTATTCGTGCGCCAACACTCCCGCCACGGACCAAGCCGCGGCAGCGTGTTCCGAGGGAAACGAAGTGCCGCCGCTTTGAAAAAATGAGCCCCTGCCATTGTCCTGGAACGGCCGTTCGCGCCGCAGCGTGTACTTGAAGGACTCGACGGCCACTAGGCTGTTCAGGGCCGCTTCGCCGGCCAGAAAACCGGTTTCGCTCCAGTGTTCGTAGTGCGAAGCGTGGCCCAGCAGCCACATTCCGCCAGCGGCGCCGACGAGCGCTCCGAGGCCCGCGTTGGAAAGCGTGTTGTAGTGACGGAGCGCCGCCGGATTCCGCGACAAGTGCGCGCTGAAATCACGGTCCGTGACGAACAGACCCGCGGTGACGCCACTGAGCGGCACCAACCATTCCGTATCGGAAAAACGCAGGTGCTCCGGGCTGGTCCACATCCGGCGCTGGTCCGCGGCGAACCGCGCAACGAGGTTGCCGCTCTCCTTTTCTTTTCCTGTGGCTTTCTGCAAGGTCATGGCGGATTCTCCGGAATCCGTTCCGGCGCTTTCCACCGGAACTTTTCTGGAGGAAGAGTCCTCGCCGGCCGCCAGCGCTTGCGGAGCGCCGCTCGCCAGCCCCGGCCAGCTTCCCAGCAGGCAGAGGAGCGCGATAGCCCGTGGAGTTCGAAATGCGCGTTGTGTGGCCATCATGCCTTAGGGAATCGCCACGGCTGCGGCCAGCGCGGCGGCTTGCGCTATCTGCGCGATGGAAACTACATTCTTCCAGGTCGAGCCGCCCACGGTGGTCTTCTCGGGAACCACGATGATGTCTCCCGGCCCGAGCGTGGACGAGAGCACTCCGCCCGACCACAGCCCGTTGCTGCCGCTGGTCACCGAACCGTTCGCGCGAATGATGAAGATGGCTTTCTTGTTGGCCAGCCCCGTGGCCCCGCCGGCACAGGAGAGGTACCAGCCGGCGTTTTTCACCGGCGCATAGGCGATGGCGTTCGAGTTGTACACTTGCCCGACAATCACCACGAACCCTGGCTGCTTCGGAATGTCCAGCGTGTCGCCCGCCCGCAGTTCGAGGTCATCCGGCGAGCCAGCGAAATCCTTCTGGCCTTGCCGGATGTGCACGACCAAGCGTCCGGAAACCGGCGCCCTGCGTAGCGCCTCGAGAATCCGCTGGCGCTGCTGCGTCGCGCTTTGTTGCAGCGCGGCTTCCTCCGATCCCGTTGTCGTTATCGAGGTTTTCACTACCATCGATTCCTGCTCCAGCCGCTGGATCAGTTCTTGCCGGCTGCGCTGCTGCATTTCGCGCACGTCGATACGTTCGAATACCGCGGCTTGTGGATACGCTGTTGGCAGCAAGCCTCCCGCGCGGCGCAGCAGAGAACTGAGCCGCTCGCCGGGCTGGATGCCGTACACCCCGGGCTTGGCTACTTCTCCGCGAATGGTCACCGAAGCGCCAATGTTCTTCCACCCGGTTTGCTGCGGCACGGTCAAAACGTCGCCGTCGCGCAGCGCAAGATCCTCAGCTTCTTCCTTTGCCAGCGCGGCACCCAGATTCACGGCATGGGATTCCCGCGGCTGCGCCGCGGCTGAAGCGCTGCTCGTCGCCGCGTAATGCGTCAAGTCCGCGCTGGTGGGATTCGCGCTGCGCAGCACTCCTCCGGCGGAGCGCACCAGGTCCGAAACTTTCATGTTGGCCACCAGGGGATAGCGGCCCGGACGCGCCACTTCTCCCCGCACGTACACGCTGGGCGGATTGACGCGCTCCGGCTGGCGGTGTACCAGGATGCGGTCGCGCGGCTCGATCGCCATGTTGTTCAGTGGCTCGCCTGCCAAGGCCCCGCGCAGGGAAATGCTGAACACTTTCGTCGAACCATCCGGCAGCGAGCGGAATAGTTGCGCCGACTCTTCCCAGGCTTCCGGCGTGGTTCCTCCTGCCTGATAGATGGCGTCGCGCACATGCGCTTGCCCGGAGCTGCGGTAACTCCCCGGATTGCGCACTTCTCCAAAGACGCTATATTCCGGCGCGGCTTCCAAATCGTACCGGCCAAAAATGCGAATGGTGTCGAGCGCTTGCAGCGGCGGCGCGTTTTCCGGGTGCGCCAGCGCTTCCCCAAGACGGAAACTCTCGACCACCGGCCGGTGGTCGGGCCCCTGGATTCGAATGATTTCCGCGTAACGCTGTGAAGGCTCGGGGAGCAGATCTTTGTAGGACGGAATCAAGTCGGTGAGCTTCATGCCCTCTTGGTAGGAATAGCGCCCTGGACGCAGCACATGCCCTTCGAGATACACCGCTCCGGTGTTGTACGGCGCGATGGGATAAATGTGGATTTCGTCGCCGTCCTGGACTTCGAATTTCTCGAACGCCGCGCGCAAAGCCTCCTTGTCGGTGCCTTCGCCGATTTCCAGGCTCAGCATGCTGCGTTTCTCGTGCGCCGTGAGCCGCTGTACTTCGATGTGGCGCAGCGCCGCTGCCGGCAGGATGCCTCCCGCCAGCTCTAGCACTTCATTCAGGTTTTTCTCGCCGCGCAATTCATACAGCGCCGGGCGGCGCACCATGCCGTCGACGGTGACGGAAGTTTCAAGCGGCGGAACACGCAGCGAGTCGCCGTTCTCCAGCCGCTTCATGTCCCCACGAATCCCGTGCAGCAGCAGGTCGTAAGCATCCACTTCTTCAAGGAGCTGTTTCCCGCGGTAGTGTTCCAGCCGCCGCAACGAGCCTCGCGAAGTAATTCCTCCGGCGGCAAACAGCGCGTTCAGCGGCGTCGAGAGTGAGCTGACGTCGTACGCTCCCGGAGCCGCAACTTCACCGACCACGTATACGCGCACGGTGCGCAGCTTCAGCAGCGAAACATCCGCCGAAACGTCTCGAAACTGCGTTCTCAGGACGCGCTGCACCGCGTCCTGCACTTCGCCGAGGGACTTGCCGGAAACCAGCAGCGGTCCGGCCTCAGGCAAGGCCAGACGCCCCTCTCGGTCCACTGCGCGTAAAAGCCGCTGAGACACACCGCCCCAGAGATTGATGGCCAAACTGTCGCCCGGCCCAACGACATAGTCAGGCCCAACGGGAAGGTCCATCGGCAAAATGTCTGGGTCTGCCGAGCCGTTGCGGAAGACTTCCAAGCCAAACCGTTCCATCCCTCGACTTGGTGCATTGGCTTGTACGTACAGGTCGTAGAGCGAAGGCACATCCGCGTACGGATTCGGCCGCCGATCCATGCGCACCGGCTCAAATTCCAAGGCAGGCGTTCCCGCGCCGCGCAACGGCCGCGTTGCCGGCGCGGACGGAATGCCCGCTGCCGGGAGGAGCGTCTCGGCAGGCGCGCTGTAGCCAGCGTGCTCCGCTGGCTCGGTCTGCATCGATGGCCGCCCTCCGGCCTTTACCATGTCCAGGCGAACTTCCGGAGGAGCTGCCAGCATTTCCGGGCGTGAATTGTCCAGCGCACCGTCAACTTCAACGAGCGGACTGCGCGCGGAGCGTCCCTGAGGACGTTCGGCGGCCGGCTGTGTTCCCACGGTGATTACCGTTTGCGGCGCGCCTTGATTCGAACCGCGTGGCTCCGAGGCCCGTTCCAGTTGCTGCGCGCGCGCGCGCATCGCCAGATTGTGCTCCGCGGCGAGTTCCGAATCCGGATTCACTTTCGGGAGCAGATACCCGTAACGTTGTAAGAGCCGCGTAGCCAGGACTCGCGTTCGCAAATCTTCGCGCAGGCGTTCCGTGACGGCGCTTTCGCTCAGGTCCGATTCCTCGAGGATTTGCCCGCTTTCCCCGGCGTCTTGCGCGATGGCGCGTTTCAGTTCCACCATCAAACCTGCATCGTGATTCAGCACTTCAAGGATTTGCTCCGCCGTCGCCGCCACGCGCTCCAGGTTATCCGCGACAATTCCTTCGCCGCGCCGCGGCTCTCGCGATGCGGACTTTTGCCCCGCCGCCGCGCCGGGCGTCTGCTCGCCCTCGCCGCCTCCCTGCGCTCCTGGCGATTGGTGCCCGCGAGCGGCTCCCAGACTCAGAAACATCGCGAAGCAGAGAAATATTCTCACGCGCTTCACGCCGCACCTCCCGTTGCCGGCACTGCTCTTCTCCGCAACACTTCGAGCAGCGCCTTTTCGCTCGCTTCCATCATCGTCGAGTGGATTTCGAACGACGCCCAGTAATGCATTCCGACATTCGTGTTCGGAGCCACCGCGATAATTCGCAGCGCGGGAAATTCCCGCAGCAGCAAGTCGCACAGCGGCGGGCGCCTTTGCGGCTCGTCCAGCGCAATCAGAAGAAAGTCCGGCTTGGTCGCCGCCACCATCGAGGGCACGTCCCGCTCGTCATCCGTTTCTCCCACCACGCTGATCCCCGCTTGCTCGGAAAGCGTGGACGTCACCAGTTGGCGCAGGAGCCGCGGACGGTTGGCCACCAAAACTCGAATGATGGTTTCCATGTGAATCTCCGTGTGTGTCCGGAGGGAGAGCAGCGTAGAGGGAAAGCGAAAAAGAAAACAGGCTGGAAAGGGTACGGTAGGACGAGTACCACAAAAAGGCAGGATCGTACCGCAGAGGCGGGGACTGCACCGGTACGTTCTTGGTACCGGGCGCTTCTACTCGCCTGGCGTGGCCGCCGCGCGCCGCGCTTCCCGTCGCAGCGGCCGCACGGAAAAAAACTTATGGCGGCACGGTTCGCAACGCAGCGCGGGGAGCCCGAGCATTCGCCACAGAATCCTGGTCATGCCCGGCACGCGCTGGGCGGCGATGCGCTGCAATTGCAGGTTGCCGCAAATCCCGCAATGCGCGTAGAGCAACGTGCGCAACGGCAGCAGGCGCGCGCGAAATCGCGCCGCGCAGGAACCGCAGCGCCACGGCAGGACTCCCACGACGGCGAAGAGATGGTCCTGCACCGACCGCCGTTTGGAACGCCGGCTGTTCGAGCCGTGGCAATTCGGGCAGCTTATCGGGCTGGTGCTGATCGGCTTTCTCCCCGGGAAGAGTAGGCGAAGAGCGCCGAATTGCGCAAGAGGCAGTGCGTGCCGCGGCAAGAAGCGGCCTTCGTTGAGCAACATGCCGCGTTTAACAAGTTGCCTCGTTTAAGGGTAGTGGTCAGTTTGAATTTTACTAATCGTGACAGTAGGGGTCAAAATTCAAACTCGCCCACTACCCGTTCAAGGAGCCGCGTTTAGCGAGGGGCTTCACTTCGAATTTTATTGATCGTGACAATAGGAGTCAAAATTCAAACTCTCCCACTACCGGTTCAAGGTGCCGCGTTAGCGACGGGCTTCAGTTTGAATTTTATGAATCGTGACAGTAGGGGTCAAAATTCAAACTCGCCCACTACCCGTTCAAGGAGTCGCGTTTAGCGATGGGCTTCAGTTTGAATTTTATGAATCGTGACAATAGGGGTCAAAATTCAAACTCACCCTACCCGTTCAAGGTGCCGCGTTTAGCGAAGGGCTTCAGTTTGAATTTTATGAATCGTGACAATAGGGGTCAAAATTCAAACTCACCCGCTACCCGTTCAAGGTGCCGCGTTAGCGACGGGCTTCAGTTTGAATTTTATGAATCGTGACAATAGGGGTCAAAATTCAAACTCACCCACTTACCCGTTCAAGGAGCCGCGTTTAGCAACGAGCCGCGCCGAACCTCTTTTTCCCTTTTCTTCCGTTTCAACTTTCAACTGTCGACTGTCAACCTCTTGGAACGTCACGTTGCTCTCCCACGCCTCAAGCCTGATTCATTCAGCAAGGGGCCGCGCCGCGATACAATGGTTTCGAGGAACACTCATGCCCGACTACACCGCCGAACACGCTCGCGCCGGCATCAACACAAAATTGCCCGCGCTCGAGACCTGGCCCAATCAGTTTCCCGGCTACGTGATTACCACGCGCTTTCCCGAATACTCTTCCGTCTGCCCCAAGACCGGTCTCCCCGACTTCGGCACCATCACCATTCAATACATGCCGAAGAAAGACTGCATCGAGCTGAAGGCCCTGAAAATGTATCTCCTCGCCTACCGCAGCCTGGGCATCTTCTACGAAAACGCCGTCAACAAAATCCTCCGCGACATCGTCGCCGCCGTTAAGCCCGAATGGTGCGTCGTCCGCGGCGAATTCACCCCCCGCGGCGGACTCACCACTTCCATCTTCGCTCGCTGGCCCGAGATCCGCTCCAACTCCAAGCGCGCCCACAAGTAGGGGAGGGCTTGTTCACCCTGAGCGTAGCCGAAGGGCCCCTACCCGTTCCTCGCATCTTCGGTTGTAGTGGCGGGTCTTTAGCGCGGGTGCCCCATACACCGTTTCACCGTGTGGGGCTTTTGACTTTGAATCTCGCGGTGGTCATCCTAGACGGACGATGAAACTCGTTTCATTAAATACCGGAATGCCGCGGGAAGTGAGCTGGCACGGGAGGATGGTGACAACGGGGATCTTCAAGGAACCGGTTGAGGGACGGGTGGCGCTCCGCAAACTGAATTTGGATGGAGACCGCCAGGCGGACCTGACCGTGCATGGGGGCGAGCACAAAGCCGTTTACTGCTACTCGCTGGCGCACTACGACTATTGGAAGAAAGAGCTGCCCGGGCGGGAACTGCCGATGGGCATGTTTGGAGAGAATTTCACGATGGATGATGGCGGTAAAGGATCGCTGGAAGACACGATTCATCTGGGCGACCGGTTCTCCGTCGGGACAGCGGAAGTGGCGGTGACGCAGCCGCGGCTGCCTTGCTACAAACTGGGCGTCAGATTCGCGTCCGACGACATGGTCAAGCGGTTCCTGGCGAGCGGGAGGACGGGATTCTACATGATGGTGGTCCGAGAGGGAGAAGTAGGCGTGGGCGATGAGTTGAAGTTAATGGCGCGGGAGCCCAATGCCGTTGCCGTCTCGGAGATTACCCGCCTCTATGTCGCGAAACGATATAGTGAGGCGGACACCGCCGTGGTGCGCCGCGCCTTGCAAGTCCCGGAATTGCCGAACAGCTGGAAGGAATACTTCCGGGAGCGGCTGCGCCAGTCCGGGGCAGCTTGACCAAGGATCGAGGAGAAATTTGACGCAGAAACCTCATGTCCCCCGACCCCTATACGCTATTTCAACGTTCCCGCGTGTCGACTTCCCTATCCGGCCTCAACCTGCAAACCTTACAACCTGAAACCTTCAAACGGTCTTGAATTTGATCCAAGCGATTGCACCCGCCCTCCGCATTCCAGAGCTCATGAACTATAGTGCGGATATACAGTGGGCTCTACCCCTTTGTTTTCTTCACTATGCAAAATCATTCGAACCAACGCGCCATTTTCTAAATACTAGTACTATAAAATTACTTGACATATCATCTAATCTATGTTATCATGGGTCGTGATTGTTCGACGACACCTTCGGCAAACCCGTAAGTCCTTCGCCATCCGTGCCTCTTTCTCTTCAACATTCCAACCTGCAAACCTTCAAACATTCCAACCTTCGGTTTTCCGTATCCTCTTCCAAGTTCCGTATCTCGCAACCCCTTTGTTTGCCACTCTTACGAAAACTGCCGGGGCGTGTACCAACAATTCCCAAAACGGAACGTTCCGTCTCCTGTCGGAATGGAACCTTCCCGCTCACACCCGAAAGGAACTCTCATGACTCCTGATAACTCTTGCACCACCACCACCGCCACTTCCGTTCTTCCTCATTGTCAACAGCGCACGGCTAGCGGCCGCCGTTGCCGAATGGCCATCTCCGACCCAGACTCCGGCCTCTGCGCCAAACACGCTACCGAGCACCAGCGGGACCTCGACCAGGCCGACCTCGCCGCCTCCCTCATCGGCGACATCCAGGAATTCCGCTCTGCCGCCGACATCAACCATTCCCTCGGCGAACTCTATAAGCTCCAGGCCCGGAACAAAATCACCCCCCGCCGCGCCGCCGTCATGGCCTACACCGCCAATCTCCTCCTCCGCACCCTCCCCGCCATCGAACACGAGGTCTACCCCGAAGGCAAACCCGGTCCGGAAATCATTATTGATCTCCCCTGCTTCCTCAACAAACACGCCAAGCCCAAGACCGAAAACCCCACCTATCAGGATCTCCGCTCATGACCCACCACTCCAATTTCCGCTCCTCCGCAATCCTCTGTAGGGGCGCAGCCACTTCCACCAGCCGCCAGCCCCTCGCCACTATAATGTGGGAGGATTTGAATGGTGAGGACATAGCAGCGCCGCTAAACTGGAGTGGGCCAGGACTGAGTGGGGCAAGATTGAGTAGAGAACGGACCGAAGCGATTGAGCCGGCGATGGCGCGCATCCCCGAGGGATGGTTCGAGATGGGGTGCGCGAGCGGCCGCGATGATGAGAAGCCGGTGCATCGCGTGTGGGTGGACGCATTTGAGCTCGGCGTTTACCAGGTGACGAACGAAGAATATGGCCGCTTCCTCGCGGCAACCAGCGCGGCTCCGCCGCCCAACTGGAGCGATGTGAATTTCAATCACCCCAAGATGCCGGTCGTGGCGGTGTCCTGGCACGAAGCTTCGAGCTACTGCCAATGGCTCAGCGGCGCGGCCGGAAAACGCTACCGCTTGCCGAGCGAAGCAGTATGGGAACGCGCAGCGCGCGGCGGCGCGGAAGGTCTCTTATATCCGTGGGGAAATGCGCCTCCCGAGACGGTTCCGGATTACAGCAAGCGGTGGAAGCTGGGGCCGGAACCAGTCGGTCTGTACGCGCCGAATGCTTATGGGCTGTACAACCTCGGCGACAACGTCCATGAATGGTGCTCTGACTGGTACGACGACGGCTACTACGAGCGCTCTCCGGAGCGAAATCCACAGGGGCCGAAGAGCGGCACAAGAAAGGCATCGCGGGGCGGCTCCTGGCGGCATCATATTAAGGTCACGCGCACTGCGGCGCGTTCCAGCATTCCGCCGGAGTTTCAATACGCGGACTATGGATTCCGTATCGCGCGCTCAGTGGCCACGTGAGAGTGCGGGACGCCTTGCCTGCCCGATAAAGAAGCGCCTGCAAGAAATTCGCCGCGAGGCGAATGAGACAACGAGAACGAGTTTTGCGTTCATGTTAGGATTAAGGAATGGGGCACGGTCCTTGGGTTCTGCGTTTGATTGCATTGTTGGTGGGCACGGCCGCAACGGCGGCGGCGCAGCAAGCGCCAAAGCCGCAGGACCTTCCCGATGCGCCGGCGCCAAAACAGAGAACCCCGCCGCAGAAACACCAAAATACCTTGAACACGACCATCGTCGTGCTCTCCCGGCGGTCGATCTTTTTTCCCAACATTGCAACCAGCGTCGGACCGCTGAGCACCAAACAGAAGTTCGAGCTTTTTGCCGATGAAAGCGTCGCTCCTTCCCGTTTTCTCAGTTCCGCGGCCGGGGCGGGGATCGGCCAGGCGCGGAATTCGCTGGATGGGTATGGCCAGGGAGCAGAAGGCTACGGAAAACGTTTTGGTTCCTCGATGGCCACGGCGGCGTCGAACAATTTTTTCGGAACGTTTGTCATTTCGTCGATGCTGCGCCGTGACCCCCGCTACTTCCTAACGCTGCACGGAGGCGTGGGACACCGCGTCGGTTACGCGCTGAGCCGCATTGTGCTGTCGCGGAACGACGACGGCAAAGAGGGCGCCAATTGGCCGGGAATGATAGCCCCGTTGCTGGCCGAGAGCCTGGCAAACAGCTATCTTCCGGACAAAGAACGAACCGCGGGCCGCACGTTCCAGCGCTACGGATGGCGGATCGGCCTGAACACCGCCAGCAATGCGTTGCGCGAATACTGGCCGACCATCTTTCGCAACCTGCGCATCACCAGGACCGCACCGCGGTCGAACTCGGATCCGGGCCCCACGCCACCGGCGACGCGGCCATCGCCTTAACAAAGACAGAGGAAATTGAAAAACCCGGGAAGTATTACAATGGGGCAGTATTACAATGAAGATGTGGGGCTGTAGCTCAGATGGATAGAGCAACGGTTTCCTAAACC
>Ga0210405_10001523_pt1 | contig 26156 bp, 25 predicted proteins | sample IncBWH11MmetaG_FD_155492 | JGI IMG/M metagenome (GOLD analysis project Ga0210405, IMG submission 155492) | Forest soil microbial communities from Barre Woods Harvard Forest LTER site, Petersham, Massachusetts, United States - Inc-BW-H-11-M | ecosystem: Environmental > Terrestrial > Soil >...
GCCGTTGTTCGTTTTGCGAATTTGAAATCATTCTTGGTCAACAGTTTTGGAACGGCCAGCGGGCCAATCATCCTGCCCCGGACGATCCCCATGCACGCGAAATTCCGTGTCTACATAAAAAGGGTTAAAACGGGGAGGAAAAATAGAGGGGAAAATACGGAATCTCCCATCAGGTGAATACCTGATGCCAAGTTTCGATCACGGGAGTCAGGGCAGCGTCGCTATAGGGCGGAGGAAACGGAAGTGCCTGCAGCGGCGAAGACGGTGGACATTTCGGCTTGGGCGAAGGAAAGGAAGGTGCGGACAACAACCGGATCGAATTGGGTGCCGCTGGCTTCGTTGAGACGGCGCACGGCTTCCTCGTAGGGCAGACCTTTTCGATAAGGGCGCGAAGAGACCATGGCATCAAAGGCATCAATCACGCAAACGATTCGGGAGACTACTGGAATCTCGGTATCCTTGAGGCCCGCGGGATAGCCCTTGCCATCGAAGGATTCATGGTGGTGGAGAATATCGAGAGCCGCGCGTTCGAATCCGGGAAGCATGCGTAAAACGGCCCAGCCATATTCGGAGTGCTTTTTCATGAGGTCGTATTCATCCGCGTCGAGGCGCCCGGGCTTGCGGAGGATGGCGTCAGGAATGCCCACTTTGCCGATATCGTGAAGGAGCGCGGCCACTTCGAGATTCTGAAGCTCGGATTCCTCAAGGCCAAGTTCCTGACCGACGCGCATGCCCCATTCCGCGAGGCGAGTGCTATGCACTCCGGTATTGAGGTCCTTGAGATCGAGGAGCTGATTGAACGCGCAGATTACGGAATTGCGGAGCGTGGCGGACTGTTCTTCCAGTTGCTTGATGCGGAGAGACTCCAGCGTCGCGGAAACCGCGAATCCTTCCAAGAGCGCTGGAGTCTGGTAATTCGACATGGGACCTACCAGCAAAACAGCAGGCAATTGCCGGAACCGGAGCCGGACGAGGACCCCGAGCTATTTACCCAGGCGGAAACGGCCTGGTAGGCGTCGAGGCGCCCGTGATTGAGATCCGGGGTGAGCTGGATGGCATGGGAAAGCGCGTTCGCTGCCTGATTCTGATTCAGGGATGGCTTTGCACTTAGCATCAGGGCGGCGGTGCCAGCGACGAGCGGCGAACTGAAGGAAGTGCCGGAAGCGCTGGCGTAGGTTCCACCGGGGAAGGTGCTGATGACGTTCTCACCCGGAGCGGCGATCAGGACGTCCACGGAGCCGTAGTTGGAGAAGGAGGAGCGGCTGTCCCAATTCGTCGTGGAAGCGATGCCGACGACGTAATTGTTCAGGGCCGCGGGATAAACGGGCGCGCTGGTGCTCTCATTTCCGGCGGCCGCAACGAGGACTACGCCCGATTTGTTGGCGTAAGAAACGGCCTGGGTGAGCGACGGCGAATTGGAAGTGAGGTCGAAGCTCATGTTCACGACGTTGGCGTGATGCTGAACGGCGTAGTAGAGAGCCGCGACGATGTTGGAAAGATAGCCGGTGCCATTCGAGGAGAAGGCCTTGAGAGGAAGAATCTGGGCTTTGGGAGCAACGAGATGGACGAGGCCGGAGGTCATCGTGCCGTGGCCAAAGGCGGTGTAGTCCGGGCCGTCCAGGACGGCAGCGGTCGATTGATCGAGAACGGCAGCGGTGGACTGTTGGACGTAGCCGGGCTGCTGATCCTGGGAGCTGGAGTCAATGTCACCGGTCGGCAGACTGCTGACATCGAGCCATTCGGAGGCGCCGGGCTGATTGCGCGTGAAGTCGTAGCCAGGAAGGAGAACGGCCTGGAGGACGGGATGATTGACGTCGACACCGGTGTCAATCACCGCGACGATGCCGGTGCCGCTGATGCGGAAACCGTTCTGTGCGTCGTGAAGGCGGATAATCTGGGCAGCGGGCTGCGCGGCATAGCCATGCCAGACAACCGTGCCGTAGTAATTCACCGGGGCGGTGTCGTAGAGGCCAGAGGGAATGGAAGGAAGAGGCCGTTGCGGGATCGGCAAAAGACGGTCCGCCTCTACGCTGACGATTCCAAGCAGGGATTCAACCAGGTTCAAAGCGCCGTTTACCAGATTGACGAGAAGATTGTCGGTGGAGGTGACCAGAAAGGTCTGGCCGACCTGGCCGTCCAAGCCCCCCTGCACCTGACAGTGCAGGAGATTGCAAAGATTGAGGACGGAGGACAGCCCGCCCGTGCTGCGAACGATATACCGATTTTGAGCCGCGGCAGGCTTGGCGACACCGATCATGAAGACGATGATTGCGGCGATGAGGGTGATTCGTTTCATAGTTGCAACCCCTAAGGGGTTCTCCCACAAGTGGATTACTCGCTGATTGGTGCGAAACGTTTCCCTATAAGTTTCTAAGGGGCGACGTTTCGGGCCAATGGTACGAGCATGTCTTTCTGTCTAAACAAACTTCCCATCTGGCTTGGTACTTTCGTACCAAGATGGGGACGCGGGGAAACTCTTTGAAATGGCCGTATTTCATGCCTTTTCCTCTGGCAAACGGCCCAGCGCTTCGCGGAGCGAGATGACAATCGGCTCACCGGAAGGCGTGGCAAAAGTGAGTTGCAGGTCGCCGCTGTTTTTGACTTCGCCGCTGAACTCACCAAATTGGTTCGCGACCGCGTGGACCACGTCACCTTGCATATTCGAAACGAGGATGCGGGTGCCCGCGGCGATAACTTTCGGATTGCTCAAATTCAGAAGCTGGCCGGTCACGACGACGCGATTGGCGCTGGGCTTCATTTCAAGCTGCACGTCGATCTGGTAAGGATCGGCGCGATAAAGCATCTGCCGCGTGCCAGCGCCGGCAGAGCGGACGCCTGCCAAGACGGGCTGCAGAAAGCTGTCGAAGAGGACCTTGACCCGGCTCTCCGACCTTTTTTTCTGAGAACCAAGGCCGCCGCCAGCAAATGCCGCTTTTGCAATTCTCACGGCGCTTTCCGGAGGCTGGTAATTCCCTTCCGCTGCCGCTGTAGAACGAACCCGCTTCCAAAGCGAGACGGTTTGCTGACACGACTTGCAGCCAATGTGCAGGTGCGAGTCCATCAATTCCCGTTCGTTGGTGGTCACGGCTTCATTCACAAAGTCGATCCATTTCTCAACGCTAAAGTGTTCCATCATTCCCCCAGAATCCTCTCAGCACCCCATGCACTCCCCAGTGAACGGGATGAAAGTTTTACCCTCGTTCGATAAGGGGAGAGAGGTGGGGAAAAAGTATAGGGAATTCGAGTTTACTTAAGTCCAGTTGAATCAGCGAGTTTGCCGACAAGGACGAAGGGGGCCCAGAAGTAGGGATGGGGATTCTGTTGGCGGAGCTGGCGCATGGCGTGCTGCAGAGCGCTGGCCATTTCGCCGGTGCGGAGATATTCGTGGTAGAAAAGCTGCATCAACTCGGAAGTGCTTTGATCGTGGACATCCCACAGAGAGAGGAGGAGCGTGGACGCACCGGCATAGAACAGACCGCGCTGGAGACCGAGCAACTCGTCACCGGCGGCGACGAAGTTCATGCCCGTGGCGCAGCCGCTCAAGGTCACCAAGTTGGCGTTTAATCGCATCTGGTAAAGGTCGAACAAATTCAAGTAACCGTCGCCGAGGCGAATCCCAGAAAACATTGGGTTGTCCTGGCGGTAGACGCCGTGGGTGGCGATATGGAGCAAACCGGTCTGCGGGCCTTTTTCGCGCAGCAGAGAAGAGGTTGCTTCGTTCCCCGTGCGAAGCGACGAGTGCGGCAATAATGCTGCGACGGATTGGGCCTCTTGTAATATTTGGGGCGCGCGTTCGTCAGCAATTCCGAAAACGAGAGAACTTGTGTTGGCGCTCGCGGACTTTTCCTGGCAAGCGAAGAAAACTGACGCGCTGGGGGCGTAGGAAATCGTGAAGGCGTCCGAGAGATACTCTTCGCCGCTTCTCAAAGCGTGGAAAGGCAAGAAGTGGAGCGGACCATGAGGGACGATGATGAGGCTCTTGCCCGGGCAGTATTGGCGCAGCGGCGCGATCAGTTCGCCGTAGAGAGATTCGAGGTGACTTTGCGTCGCGCGCAAAAGCGGGTCTTCAAATCGCCGGACATACTCGCTGCCCATGCGAAATTTGGATAGCTGGAATCTCAGCAATTGGAGAATGTGGGTGACCCGGGGGAGAACGGTCACGGGCAGAATGGTGATTTCATCGCGATTGATAACGGCGGCGAGGAGGCGGTCGCCAGTGGAGAAATATTCAATGAGAGTTGCGTCCGGCGGGAGAGAGGATTGCAACTGTTCGACGGAAAGGTCAGAAGGAGCCTCGAGCGTGGTGTTTTCCCGCTCGCGCGCCGGGAGTTCGCGCAAGGTTCGCAGCAACTCTTTCTCGTGGCTCTGCGCTTTCTTTTGCAGGGTATCGAGCCGCTCGCCGGATCTCTCCTCGGGACGAAGTTGTTCGAGCTCGATACGGTGGTAGTACCAATTTAGCTCCTCGCGCAGGTCTCTGATCCTGCGAACCAGATCGCTTTGGCCCGCGTCACCCAGTGGCAGGCTCTGGCCGCTTTGAAAAATCATTTCGATCATGCTGCGTGATTTGGCGGCTTCCATCCAGGCGAGCGCTTCTTCCGTTGTGGCGTCGGAGCCATCGCCGGAGATAAAAAGATCCAACAGGGCTTCATAAACCTGCATTCTGTTTTTGAGAAAGGAGATTTTCAGCTCTTCACCATGCAGCCGGCTGCGCATAGTCTCCAGAGACTCTTTCGCTTCGAGGAAGGCGCGGAGGGCGGAGGGCCGGTCGTTGCGAGCCTGTGCGAGCTGCCCTTGAAGCAGATGAGCTTGATAAGCGAGCACGGGTGTTTCAAGTTGCGCTAACCGCGCGAGGGATATATCGGTCTCTTTTTGCGCCTCGGCAGGATCACCGACCTGCAACGCGATCCTGGCCAGCAGCAGATGGGCCAGGACTGCTTTCCCGGGAAGCACGGATTGATCGAAGAAAGTGGCGGCCGCAGCGCAGAGTCGCCGGGATTCGAAGTATCGTCCTTCATGGAAAAGCAGCAGGCCCTGATAGAGATCGATCAGCCAGGGCCAGACGAGATTTTTTTCGCGGCCGAACATTTCACGGGCCTTTGTGAAGCGCTCGAGCGCCTGGACGGTTTTGCCCTGCTGGGCGTAGGCAGTGGCTTCGTTCGCAAGGGTTTTCGCGGATTCGTAGCCCATGCCGAGCTTTTCGAAGCGCAGGAAGCCCTCGTGAGCCATTTCGCGGGCTTCTTCGCTGAGGTTCAGCTCGAGATAAATGTCGGAGAGATCCAAATGGCAGAGCGCGAAATGGTATGCGTCACCGGTGGCTTCGCAGGCGCGTCGCGCGGCATAGAGGGCTTCGATGGCATGGCTGTACTCGCCGCGCAGGTAGTAGAGATAGGCAATGTTGTAGTCGGCCTGGGCCACGAGGAGCGGCATGTTGTTTTCCTGGCAGAAGGCGCGGGCCCGTTGATAGGTGGCAAGGGCGCGGGGGAAATCATTGAGACTGATGAGGCAGAACGCCATGTTGCTGAGGACGACGGCGATTCCCTCGGCGTCTTTATAGGGCATCAGGTCGCGGTAGGCATTTTCGTAGTGCGCAATGGATTCTTCGAAGCGGTCCTGGCGGTGATAAATGTTGCCGACGTTGATTTCGAGGCGGGCGAGGCGCCAGGGATCGCCGAGACGCGAGAAGATTTCGCGGGCGCGTTCGACTGCCTGGAACGCCCGATCGTATTCGCCGACGAGGATCATGGGTTGAATGGAACTGCTCAGGGTGCGGGCCATTTCCTTCCAAGCGCCCAGGGACTCATAGAGCTGGGTGGCGCGCTGGTGATGCTCGATTGCGGCGCGATAGTCGCCATTGGAATAGAGAGCGTTGGCCATGGCACGCAAGGCCAGCGCGTGAGCTTCTTTGCGGCGCAGACGTTTGGCGATCAAGATCGCGGCTTCGGCAAGGTGGAGCGCTTCTTTGGTGCTTACTCGGACTCGCTGAACGACGAGCTGCGCGAGTTGCTCGATTGTAGACTGGCGAATTAGTTTTGGGTGTTTTGCAAAAAATTTGCGACGGGCGGCATCGGTTGATAGCTGACCGAGCTCGGCGATGAGCACGTCAGTTGAAGTTTTGCTGCGCTTGACGGTGGGCATCAGTAGAACCCAAGTTCCTCGAGCCGGCGCCGGAGCCGCTCTATGCATTTCTGACGGGTGAAACCGATGGAACCCGGAGCGAGACCGAGCTCAGCGGCCACTTCGACATAAGGACGCGAGGGCGATTCGAAGAAGAGCATTTCCACCAGGCGGCGGCATTGGGGAGTGAGCGTCGCCATGGCCTCGCGGAGCATTTGCTCTTCCTGAGTCTGCGCCACGAGGCTCTCCGCGATCGGCGGCGTTTCCGGTTCGGGCGTATCCTGTTCGCTATCGCGGCTGACCACCCTTTGGCTGAGGCGCTTTACGCGGTAACACTCATGATGAGCGACTTGCATGAGCCACTTGGGGAGCGCGCGAGGCTCGCGTAATTCCGGCAAGCGCACCAGCAGCTCCACGCAAGTGGCTTGAAACACATCGGCGGCTTCCTGCGGAGGCAGGCGGTACTTTATGGGGATGGAGTAGATGAGGGCTTTGTATTTATCTATGAGCTGGGCCCAGGCAGCTTCATTGCCGGAGAGACACTCTTTCACGAGGCGCGTGTCGTTCCACTGGAGTGCCGGATTGGCTGTCGCCTTGATACGCGCCGGGCTCATCGAGCGGCGTTCTCCCGGCCAGTCTTTAGAAACAACTGCTCGACATTCCAAAGAACGTAGGGCTCAAGGGCTGCTGGATGAAAGTTGCCGACGGAATTCTTTGCACCGGCCAAGATGTCCGGGCTGGCCAGAAAAATCATGGGTTGATACTCGGCGAGAATTCCCTGCGCGCGATCGTAAAGTTTTTTCCGCTGTTCGAAGGCGGGCGCCGACATCTGTTCCTCGACGAGGCGGTCGATCTCCGCTTCCCACGGCGTTGCGGGATGAGATTGCGAAGGATTCCAGAGATGTGTGCCGCCGCTGGAGAGCCAAACATTGATGTCGGAGTTCGGGTCGGCGTCGTAGCTGGCGATGCCCATGACGCAGGCGTCGTATTCCTTAGTCTGCGTGACGCGATCGAGGAGTGAGCGGAATTCCAGCGGGACCACTTGCACGCGCATTCCGAGTTGCTTCAAATCGTCCTGCAGGAGTGCGGCCATTTTGGCGCGATCGGCATTGGTGGAACTGGTGAGGATGCTGAACTCCACCGCCTTCCCGTCGGAATCCTCGAGCGTGGATTCGCCGTTTGGCCCGGTGGTCCAGGAAAAGCCAGCCTCTTTTAGCAGCACTCGTGCGTGGTCGAGGGAGCGCAGCGGGTGAGCAAGATTCGCGTCGCCCCAACGTTTGTTGCCGGGAGTTACCAATCCCCAGATCGCAGCGCCGCGGCCCTGATAGACGAGGCGAACGATGGCTTCACGGTCAGCAGCGACCGAAACGGCTTGACGGAACTTTACTTCGCGGAACCATTTTTGTTTCCGCTGCAAGTCCGCCGATGCCTTCTCACCGACGTCATTTAAATTGAAGAAGAGAAAATTGTACTCAAGGCCTGGGCCGGCATCGGTGACCGTGTAGCCATTCTGCTGGCGAGAAAGCACGGAAAAATTTTCCGCGCCCAACTGGCTGATCATGTCGGTTTCGCCGGACTGGAATTTCAGAACCTGAGCGTCGGCGTTGGGGACGAAGAGAAACACAAGTTCGTCGAGGTACGGCAGGCGGTTGCCCTTGCTGTCTGATTTCCAGTAGTAGGGATTGCGTTCGAGGACGAGGCGCTGCCCTGCGACGTATTCCTTCAAACGGAAAGGGCCGAGCCCCGCCCACTGATTCGCCGCCGCGCTGAGGGAACCGATTTGCGCCAGTTTGCCTTCCTGGAAGGGATTTTCGAGAAGGTGGCGAGGCAGGATGGCCATGCCGTCGAAGAGCCGCTCGGCGGCGCCGTAGGGTTTGGCCATTTGAAAGACGACGGTTTGTGCATCGATTTTTCGGACGACAATCGGCTTGCCACCGACGATCAGAAGGTCGCGTTGCGGGGCGTGAGTGTTTTCGTCGAGGTAGACCCGGAAGGAGAAGAGAACGTCATCCGCGTCCATCGGTTGGCCGTCGGAGAATTTCAGCCCCTTGCGCAGGACGAGGGTGTAGGTGAGCCCGTCGGGAGAGATCTTCCAGGATTTGGCCAGCGCGGGTTCGGTGAGTTGAGTGGCGCGATTGATGTGGACGAGATCGGCTTGCATGACGCCGATGACTTCGCGGGACCTCGCGTCGGCGGCGATCAACGGATTCAGGGTCTTTGGCTCGCCGCGCAGCGAGACGACGAGGCGCCCGCCTGAGCGGCCGACTTCTCCGGAGAGGACGAGCAATTCCTCTTTCGAATCATTTTGCTGCGCATGGGCAAACGTAGGGCAGCAAAGGAGTGCGGAGAAACAGAGGAACAGCCGGAAAAGAATCCGGTGGCGCACAAACATAGCGGGGCGGTTTCTCACGCTAAGCTCCCAAGACTCTTCCTTTCTATCTTGTACGCGTTGGGGCGTTCCTGCAACGCGCTGGCTAACCCCAAGTACCCAAGGAAGAACGGCACCATGGCGAAGGCGGGCAGGTACATCCACCAGTATGAGACAAGCACGCTGTATTGCTGGAGATTGGAAAGCAGATTTCCCCAACTGGGGACTGGTTCAGGGACGCCAAGGCCGAGAAAGGAGAGGGTCATTTCGGCCAGGACATATTGGGGAATAAGAATCGCAGCCTGGGTCAGGAGGACGCTGGAAGTCTCGGGGAGGATATGGCGACGGAGAAGGTAGAAGTTTGAGGCTCCGAAGCCTCGGGCGGCGCGAACGAAGTCGCGTTCCTTGGCGCTGAGGACGATGCCACGAACGAGGCGTGCAGGGCGTGCCCAGCCGACGGCAGCGATGACTGCAACGATCAGGAAGAAGGCCTGGAGCGGGTTCACCGTTAGCGGAAGGAAGGCACGGATGGCGAATAGGAGGTAGAGCCACGGGAGGGCTAAGAAAAGCTCGGCGACGCGCATCAGGACATCGTCACGCCAACCGCCGTAGTACCCGGCCACGGCGCCAATGCACCAACCGATGAGCAAGGTGAAGCCCGCACCGAGCAGGCCGGCGAGCAGCGAAATCTGGCCACCGAAGAGAAGCCGGGATAATTGATCGCGGCCGAAGGCGTCGGTGCCGGCTAAGTAGATTCGCTCGTTTCCGGTGCCGAAAAGATGGAGGCGAACGGGAAAGAATCCCAACAAGCGATAGCGGTCACCGGCTACGAAGAATTTCAATGGATGGAGCTGTGTCGTGTCTTCAACGTATTGGTCATATGTGCCAGGTCGCAATTGAAGTCCGTAGACAAAGGGGCGAACGTGGAGATGTCCGCGAGCGTCCATGAAATGCAGGCGCATCGGTGGCAAGTAGGGATTTTTGCGATCTTGCTCGACAGGATCGTAAGGCGCAAAAAAGCCAGCGCAGAGGACGATCCCGTGCAAGGCGCCGAGGACAAGCAGCCAGAATGCGACTTTGCGCCGGCGGATCATCGGGAGGCGCTCTCTGTGCGGATGCGCGGGTCGAGCCAGTAGAGAAGGATGTCGGCAAGAAAATTTCCTGCGGCAAGGAAAATTGTGGAGAACAAAACGCCGCCGATGACGACATAAATATCGCGGGCGAGGATGGCTTCCAGTAGGAATGGGCCGAGGCCCGGCCAGCTCATTACGACTTCGATGAGCAGTGAACCGCTTAAGAGCGCGCCGATACTGAATCCGAAAAGAGAGATGAGCGGATTTGCGGCGGCTGGCAAGGCGTACCGATATAAGAGTGTGAACCTCGGAATGCCGTGGCCCTTGGCGGCGAGCAGGAAGGGGGCGTGGAGCACTTCTGCCACGGCGGCGCGCACGTGGCGGACGAGAAGTGGAAGAGTGGAGAGCACGAGCGCAGTGACCGGCAGCGTCATGTGCAACGCGAGATCCCGAATTTTGTTCAGCGAGGACAGCGATTCGAAATCCACGGAGGCCATGCCACCTGTGGGAAACCAGCGTGTTCTTACGGCGAGCACGAGGAGACCGAGCGCCAGCGCGAGATCGGGGATGACCAGGAGTGCGGCTGTGCTCCAGGAGATAACGCGATCCGGGAACCGGCCGAGGTATTCAGCGCTCCAGACTCCGAGCGGGAGAGCGATTGCCCAGGCAAGAAGTGTTGCGGTGATTGTCAGCAGTAGCGTGTTTTTCGCGCGCACTAAGAGGAGAGGCGCGACCGGGGCGTTGTAAGCGAACGAAAAGCCCATCTGGCCGTGGAGCACCGAATTCACCCAGGAGGCATAACGAATGGGCAGCGGCCGGTCGAGCTGATACTGGGCGCGCAAGGCCGCGAGAGTTTCCGGCGCTATCTGGGGATTCAGGCGCATCTCGTCGAAGTAATTGCCTGGCGCAAGCGTCGTAAAAAGAAAGGCGAGAACGGAGACGCCGATTACCAGAAGGAAGGCGTGCGCCAGGCGGCGGAGGAAATAACGCATCATCGTTGCGTCGCCGGCCAGGGGGTGTGAGGAAGCTGCGGCAGGGATGCCAGGAGTTGTTTTGTGGCTTCGTGGCTGGGATTTCGCAGGATATTGCTGGAGGGACCATGCTCGATAATCCGGCCTTGGCTCATGACTACGATCTCGTCGGCCATGTGAGCCGCCATGGTGAGATCGTGGGTGATAAAAAGGAACGTCATTCCAAGAGAGGATTGGAGCTCCAGGAGGAGATTGGCGATCTGCGCCTGCACGGAGCAATCCAGGGCTGAAAGTGCTTCATCGAGGATGAGCAACTTTGGATCGAGCGTGAGTGCGCGCGCGATGGCGAGCCGCTGGCGTTGACCGCCGCTTAATTCCGTGGCCGGGCGCCCAGCCATGTCTGCGGACAGGCCAACGCGTTCAAGTAGGGAGAACGCGCGCATCTTCCTTTCCTTGCGGCCTAGTTTCCCCTGCAAGACCAACGGCTCAACGACGATGTCAAGAATGGTCCATCGTGGATTCAGAGAACTCGCAGGGTCAGAGAAGATCAGTTGGATCTGCGGGCGAATTTTGCGAAGGTCGCTCTCCGCCGATTGGGCGAGGTTTCTTCTCTCGAACCAAAGATTGCCAGCCGTCGGCGTTTCGAGACAAGCGACGCAGGAAGCCAGCGTACTTTTCCCGGAGCCGGATTCACCTACGATTGCCAGCGTGGCGCCTGCGGAGACCGAGAAGGAAACGCCATCAAGAGCGAGAAATTCTTGCGGCGTGCCGACGAAGTTTCGCTTCGCGTAGCGCTTCGTGAGATTTTCGACTTTTAGAATGGGTTCCATGGTTCCGCCGCTTGGAGCTCGCTCACCCCTTGTACTTGTAACAAGAAACGATGTGCAGCTCTCCCAACTTCACCAAAGGTGGCTCAAATTCCCTGCAAAGGTCCATTCTCACGGTGCATCTCGGTTCGAAGGAACAACCTTGCCGCGGCAAGGACGACGGCGACGAATTACCAGGGATGACCGGCAGTTTATTCTTGTGGCTTTTTTCGTTTAGAGCGGAGATTGCGGGAAGAGATTCGAAGAGCGCCTTTGTGTACGGATGTCGCGGCGATCGAAGCACGGATTCCGCGGGGCCCCATTCAACAACCTGCCCGGCATAAAGAATTAGCACACGATCAGCAAAGCCACTGAGCACGGCTGGATTGTGGGTAATAAAAATCATCGCAAGTCCGAGCTTTTCCCGGAGCATGCGAAACACGCCAAGAATCTCCATTTGGGTAACGGGATCGAGGGCAGCCGTTGGTTCATCGGCGATTACGAGCGCGGGATTACAGGCGATTGCCTGAGCGATCAGGGCGCGTTGCCGCTGGCCGCCGCTGAGCTGGTGAGGATAAGAGCGCACGATGCGATCCGTCTCTTGCGGAAAAAGCTGGGCGAAAACTTCGCGCGTCCGCTCGTTTAAATCATTTTTCCCCGAGGATTGGTGAGCTGCCAACACCTGGCGCACTTGCTCGCCTACGCGCATGGTCGGGTGGAGCGCGAGAGACGGCTCTTGAAAGATCAGAGCGATTCGGTCGCCGCGGATTTGCCGCAGTTCCTCGGACTTGGCCTGGAGAAGATTCTTTCCTTCAAAAAAGACAGAGCCGCTTCCGATGTGGCCATTCGGAGGAAGGAGCCGCAAAACAGACGCAGCGAGCGTGCTTTTGCCCGAGCCAGATTCGCCGAGCACGCCCAGAATTTCTCCGGGCATCAGGCTGAAACTTACGCCTGACAAAACAGGGCGAGAGCGGACTTCGCTCGACCGGTAAGAAACCTGAAGGTCCTGAATTTCAAGAACGGACGCCATGGCCCGGCCGCAATCGGCCACCCCCACTGCGATTCATGTTGAGGCAGGAAGCGGGAAGGGACAAGGGAAACGTGAGTAGCCGCGCACCAAAAGTAATTCGCTAGAGACTGAACACACCAATTGGGGCAAAAGAAAAAAAGAGGATTACAGGAATTCTGGAGGGTGGAATCCCTGCAATCCTAGTTTGTCGATTGACCAGGGGCCCCGTTGCCGGCGTTCGCCTGATCACAAACACCACGACTTGAGAGGTTAGCGGGAGCCGCCGGCTGCCGCAGTCGTCGGCCGATTCGAGGTGACGTCGGCGCGCGGAGTCATCGAGAGAACAAGGTATTCGCGCTCCTTGCCGTCGCCTTCGGGAACCCGAAGCACCATTTTGTCCTTGTGAATTCGGAATTGCGCGGTTTCGCCGACGGGCAAGAGCACGGGGTGCTTGTCGTCCTTCGGCTGAATTCGATAGGTTACGCGATCGGTCTGCAGGACATACTCCTGACACAGCACTTGCTTGGTGTTTTTGTGCTGGCCGTCGGTCCCGAAAATCTCGCCGGCGATGGTCTTGCCGTCTTTTTCCGCGTAGCCACAAGCCGAAGAGTCCATTTGAACCAGCACTGCTTTTTGGTACGGCGGTGGTTCCTTGGGCTGGACCAACAGAGCCGTCGTGAAAAACAGAACTGCAACCGTTGCTGCTCGCATCCTGGTCCTCCTATAGGTCGCCTACGGTCGTTCTACAGCCACTCAATAAGGGCAACAGGCTAGGGCAGCGGCCTGGCTTCTAAAAGCCAACTCTCCCACTGGCTCGCTGCCCGGTTATGGTAAAAGGGCACCCCCCGTTTGGAAAAATATAGGGATCGGAGCGAACTTGCGAGGTCACGCAAGTTCTTGATTTCCAGGGCTTAAGGCCAGCGGCGGCGAAGTACTACCGGGGTTCTATTGAGAAAGTGGATGGGACGTTGCTACTCTGTCGGTTCCACAGCCCACTTCAGCCTCTACACCTGTCCGTAAAAGGCGTGTCGACATGGACTCCGATAAACTGCGCATTGCTCGCGACAAGCTCACGCGCGTCTTCCGGTATCTGGAAGCGCTTAACCAGCACCGCAATCCCGCGAAACGGCAGATTCGGGAGCAGCCGTGGAGCCTCTGGCTTCATGGACTGCCGAACCATCCGACGATCAAGCGCGGAGCGGCTAAATCCAGCTCGTCGAAAACCAAGACGGCCAAGGAAAACCAGTCCGGCGAGAGCGACGGTGTCGGGGAATTCCTGCTGAAAGTTCAGCGGCCCGTTTTAACGCGGTCGCCTGAGCCACCAGAGGGCATTGCCAGTTGGCTGGCATCCGGGTGGGACAACCCTTCGGAGGAAATCGTTGTACGGGAAACTCAGGCGGAATCTGATGCGTCGGGGAGTTCCCGCGTGACGAGGTTTGAGGAAGACAAAACGAGAGTCGCGGCGCTCGAACGATGGAAACGTTCGCGCGAGGAATGGGCGACAAGCGAGCGGCCGGCTCGCGCAGCGATGAAGATATTTGAGACGTTCTACACGCTTTATGGGCGGATCGAGCGTGAGGCCGAGCGCTTGGAACTGGTTTTGGGCGACGGGATCCTGAGCTGGCGGCGGGCCGAGGGAAACATTTACCATCCGATTCTGCTGCAGCGCCTCCAACTGCAGTTCAATGCCGCCGTGCCTGAGTTCACCCTTTCCGAGGCAGATCACCCGGTCGAATTGTATTCGGCCCTCTTTCAATCGATGACCGACGTGGACGGGCGCGCGATCGGCCGCTGCCGCGAGGAATTGGAGCAAGAAGGGTTTCATCCGCTGGTGAATGGCTCGACTTCAGGATTTTTGAAGCGGCTGGTCATTCAGTTATCGCCGCGGGGAGAGTTCCTAGAGGACCAGGCACCCGCGGAGGAGCAGGCTGATCCCTCTATCGGGCGCGACCCGCTGGTATTTTCACGCGCGCGTACGCTCGGATTCGCCGCTTCGATTCAAGGTATCCTTGCAGATTTGCGTACAAGAGAAGATCTTCCGTGGTCGCTTTTGAACATTGTCGGCGAAGAGTCTCCCAATCGAGCGGTGGACGAGACGGAGCCACCCGTAGTTGCGGCGGCGGAAACTTCGGGAGAGGTTCTGCTGAGCAAACCTGCAAACCCTGAACAGATTCGAATTGCGCAGCAACTGGAACTGCACGGAGGAGTTCTGGTCCAAGGCCCGCCGGGCACCGGCAAGACGCATACGATCGGAAATTTGATCGGGCATCTGCTGGCCCAGGGGAAGAGCGTCCTGGTTACGAGCCAGGCGACGAAAGCGTTGCGCATGGTGCGGCACCACATCGTGCCGGAGCTGCGGCCACTGTGTGTGAGCCTGCTGGAAAGCGATCTGGAAAGCCGGAAGCAGTTGGAAAGCGCAGTCGGGTCCATCGCGGAGCGGCTGTCACGGGCGGACGCGGTTTCGCTGGAACTGGAAGCGAAAAAATTGGAAGCGGAACGCGGCGACATTTTGAAAAAGCTGGGGGAGATCGGGAAGCAGCTTGCGGAGGCTCGGGCGGACGAATACCGGGACATTGTGATTGCGGGTAAGACCTGGCCTCCAGCGGATGCGGCGCGGAGTGTCGCGAAGGAAAAAGAGTCGCTTGGATGGATTCCGGGCCCAGTGGCCGCGGTGGCTCCGCTGCCGCTGACACCCGGCGAGTTGGCAGATTTGTATCGGACGAACACTTCCCTTTCGCGTGAGGACGAGGTCGAACTTGCCGGTCATCTGCCGGAGCTTCATGATCTGCCAAGGCCGGAGGAGTTTGAAGCTTCACTGAACGAGCGGAACCGACTGAGCATGGAGGAACTGGAGCTGCGTTCAGATTTGTGGCGGAGCGGCGTTCCTGAAGGTAGCCCGGAGGAGTTGGAGGCTTTGGCGGCGAGCTTGACGCAAGCCGTGGAACCTCTCACAGGGAAGGAAAAGTGGAAACTGGAGGCGGTGTACGCCGGGAAATATGGAGGTGCGCACCGCAAGCCATGGGACCAACTGGTCGAGTTCGTCCGGTTGGTTCACCGCGATGCGGCCAATGGGCAGGAATCTTTCGTCAAGTACGGTCCCGAACTCCCAGACACTTCGGCGTATGAGGAACAAGAGCGGATTGCGGGCGAGATCCTTGCCCATCTGGAGACCGGCGGGAAGCTGGGCTCGTTCACTCTGTTCACTCATAAGACGTGGGGGCAATTCATCGAATCGGCAAAGGCGAACAACGCGCCGCCTCGTAATTCTGAACACTTCATCGCTCTGATGAAATTGGCTCGGCTGAAGAAATTGCGCCAGGAGCTCTGCGGGCGCTGGGACCGGCAGATGGCGACCCTTGGCACACCGACTTCCGGACAGATGGGGACGGAAGTCGAGAAAACGTTGATGCAGTATTGTGACTCGCTTGAGGACTGCGTGGGATGGCACGAGCACACCTGGCTTCCTTTACAGGAGCAACTTACGGATCTCGACTTCAAGTGGGACAAATTTCTGGCGGAGCAGCCGGCGGTCGTTGGGGCCCACGGGGAGCTGGTGCGGATCGGGAAGGCGGTGACCGATTCCCTGCTGCCGATTCTTGAATCACGCATCAAGAAGCAAAAGTTGTTGCAAATCGAGGAAGAGCTGCGCGACCTGAAGGCACAGCTTAAGCTGGCCGGGCGGGCCGCGAAATCTTCGAAGACGACGGCGAAATTGCTTTCCTCCGTGAGCGACGAGGATTCAAGCGAGTATCGCGAGGCCTATGAGCGTCTGCTGGAACTTAAGAGCCAGCAAGCGGATTTGGATTTGCGCCGCACGCTGCTGGCAAAGCTAGAGAGCGCGGCTCCGGCGTGGGCCGGCGCGATTCGAAACCGGACTGGGGCGCATGGCCGGGGTGAGCCGCCGCGCGATCCGGCGGCGGCGTGGACGTGGCGCCAACTCAACGATGAGCTGGACCGGCGTGCCGGTGTTTCCATCGAGAGTTTGCAGGCGAAAAGTGAAAAACTGCGCGAACAACTGCGGCGCGTGACGGTGGGGCTGATTGACACGCGAGCGTGGTCCGCGCAGGCGCGGCGGACTTCTTCGCGCCAGCGGCAGGCGCTGGTGGGCTGGCTGGACACGATTCGCCGTATCGGCAAAGGGCATGGGATTCGCGTTTCGCTGCTGCGCACGGAAGCCGCCAGAAAAATGTCGGAATGCCGGAGCGCGGTTCCCGTCTGGGTGATGCCGCTTTCGCGCGTGGTGGAGAATTTTGACCCGTGCAGCACGCGGTTTGATGTGGTGATCATCGATGAAGCGAGCCAGAGCGATGTGATGGCGCTTGTGGCTCTCTATCTCGGCAAGACGGCGCTAGTCGTGGGAGACCACGAACAAGTGAGTCCTTCGGCCGTGGGCCAGGACCTCGGGATCATCCAAAATCTGATTTTCCAGTACCTGCAAGGGGTGCCGAACTCGGACCTCTATGACGGGCAAATTTCGATTTACGATCTGGCGCGGCAATCCTTTGGCGGCACGACTTGCCTGGTGGAGCATTTCCGCTGCGTGCCGGAGATCATCCAGTTCAGCAACATGATTTCCTACGACCAGCGGATCAAACCGCTGCGCGATGCGAGCCGCGTGCAGGTGCGTCCGCACACCATCGCCTACCGGGTCGGCGGCTCCAGCCGCGACGGCAAGATCAACCGACAGGAAGCAATCGGGGTTGCCTCGCTGCTGACCGCGGCGATAGAGCAGCCGGAATACCAGAAGAATGAGGCGGGGCAGCCAACCAGTTTCGGAGTGGTTTCGCTGGTTGGCGACGAGCAAGCACTCGAGATCGACAACCTGCTCCGGAAACATCTCTCGCCCGATCTTTGCGAACATCATCGATTGCTTTGCGGAAACGCGGCGCAATTCCAGGGCGATGAGCGCGATGTGGTGTTTATCTCGCTTGTGGACACAGCGCAGCGCGGACCACTTTCCCTGCGCGATCAAGAGTTGTTCAAGCAGCGTTTTAATGTGGCCGCGAGCCGCGCGCGGGATCAGATGTGGGTGGTCCATTCGCTGAGCCCGCAAAATGATTTGAAGGCCGACGATCTTCGCCGACAACTGATCGAGCACGCTCAGGACCCCAGCCACCTGATGCGGGCGCTCGAAGAGAAAGAAAATCGCGCGCAATCGCCGCTCGAACGCGAGGTTATGAAACGCCTGTTGGAGGTAGGGTATCGAGTGCAGCCCCAATGGCGGGTCGGGGCGTTTCGGATCGATCTAGTGGTCGAAGGAGAACGGCGGCGCGTTGCGATTGAGTGTGATGGGGATCGCTACCATCCGCTGGAGAAAATTCCCGAGGACATGGACCGGCAGTCGGTGCTAGAACGCATGGGATGGATCTTCACTCGGATCCGCGGCACGGATTTCCTGAGAAATCCGGATCGAGCGATGAAGCAAGTGTTCGAAAAGCTGGAACTGCTGGAGATTTTCCCGGTTAACGCGAAAAAGGAGTCTGCGAGAGTCGTGCAGCCTGCGAACGATCTGACAGAGCGCGTAACCCGCAGAGCGGAAGAACTTCGGCGTGCATGGGCAGGACCGGAAACAGCTCCGGGGCGGGTGAAAGAGCCGTCACAAGCAGCAGGAAGAGCCGCCGTGTCGTGAGAAACATACCAGACTCGAGCTGGTAGGTGGGTACCCTGACGCATAATTCCCCGTAACTGCATAATCCACCGTAAGCCAATGAATACAAATAACTTGATTGCTTATCGCAAGCCTGTGGTGTAAAACCGACCTAGAAAAGACTAAGGTGTTTACCTGAGGCCTCTTGGGGTACTTTACTTGATTGAGGAACTGGGTTTCCGATGGTATTCACTTTCAAGTCCCTTTCGGATTCACACCGCGGACTGGCCCGACGACGGACAATTTGCGCCCAGGAGAGGATTTTCATGGCGAAGCGAGATAGCACCACCACGGACCTCGAACTGAAGCGAACCGAAGAACCATCCGAGTTGCTTCGCGAACTTGTCGCCCACCTCCGGCAGAATCGAACGCAATTGCGCGAGGAATGGGTGGTGCGCATTTCGGAGACGAGATTGCTAACCGCGATGACCAAGGAAGAAATTTTCGCGGAAGCGACGTCGGTGTACGACAGCTACGTGGAAGCGCTGGAAACGGAAGCGTTCGAAGCGCTGCAGGCTTACGCGCGAAACCTTTCCGAACGCATTATTCCGCGAGGCGTTGAGACGCACGAAGTCGTGGGAATCGTGCTGTTGCTGCGCGACGTGCTGGCGCGTTCCCTCTTCGCCAAATATCAGACCGATTTCAAGAAGCTGAACCGAATCCTGGACGCTTACGAGCCGGCGGCAAACCGCATTGCGAACACGGTGGCGGTCGGCTTCGTTCAAGAACGCGAGCGCGTTATCCGCCAGCAGCAGGAAGCGATCCGCGAACTCTCGACGCCGGTGTTACAGGTTCGCGAGCGGTTGCTGATTTTGCCCATCATCGGTGTGATCGACCCGCAACGCGCGCGCCAATTAACAGAGCAACTCCTTCGTGGAATTCGCACCAACCGCGCCAAAGTCGTCGTGATTGATATCACGGGTGTGGCGGCCATGGACGTGACGGTGGCGAACCACCTGGTGCAAACGGTCGAAGCTTCGAGGCTGCTGGGCGCGACCGTGATCGTGACGGGCCTTTCGCCCGAAATCGCGCAGACACTGGTGACGATCGGCGTCGACCTGGGCAAAATGAACACGGTCGGCGACCTGCAGGGCGGAATCGAACAAGCGGAAAGACTGCTGGGATACAAAGTAGCGTCGATCGCAGAGCCTCGCTAAGCGGGCGGAGGAAAAAGCTAGTGGAAGTCCCCATTCTCAAACAGGGAGCGTTTCTGATTGCGACGTTTCAGGCCGCTCTGTCCGACGCGGACCTGAATCAATTGCGAATGGGACTGGTGCAACAGGTGGTAAAGTTTCGCTCGCGCGCGGTGATCGTGGACGTTACGGCGATGGACGTGATGGATTCCTTCGCCTCGCGGACGCTGCGTGAGATTGCACACATGATCCGGCTGCGCGGCGCGGAAACAGTGATCGTGGGGATTCAGCCGGAGGTTGCGTTCGCAATGGTGCAGCTTGGCTTGACGCTGGAAGGCGTCGCGACCGCATTGGACCTTGAAGAAGGGCTGGCATACTTGAACGAGAAGTTCAAAGTCACGAACTGAGGGTGATCTATTGTGTCGGCCGGCGAAATTCGGGTGGAAATCAATTCCGACCAGGACATCGTCATTGCCCGCCAAAAGGGGCGGGTTATGGCGAGCGAGCTTGGTTTTTCCTCCGGCGACGCCACACTGATTGCCACGGCAATCTCAGAGCTTGCGCGCAATATTGTCTCCTACGCGCGCACGGGCGAAATCAAACTGAAAGGAATCAACGGATCAAGTGGTGTCGGGATCCTGGTCATCGCCTCCGACGATGGCCCGGGAATTATTGATATTCGCCAAGCCTTACGCGATGGCTTTTCCACTTCGGGAAGCCTGGGGCTTGGACTGCCGGGAGTACGCCGGCTGATGGACGAGTTTGAGATCACTTCCCAACCCGGCAAGGGAACAATGGTGGCGGTGAAGAAGTGGAGACAATAAACGAGCCTATGGTCGAATACGGACTAGCGAAGCACGCGCATGTGGGCGAGGGCGAGTCCGGTGACTTGCATATGGTTTGCTGCAATCAGAACGGAGTATTGATTGCCGTGATTGACGGTATTGGGCACGGCGAAGAAGCCGCCGAGGTCGCCAAAACTGCCGCGGAGGTTCTGCGGAGTTCGGCTGACGAGCCGGTGATCTCCCTTGTGGAACTGTGCCACGAAAAGCTGAAAGGGACGCGCGGCGCGGTGCTGAGCCTGGCTTTCATTTCCCCCGAGCAGAAAATGATGACGTGGCTTGGCGTCGGCAACGTACAGGGAGTTTTGGTGCGCGCGGATGCAAACAGAGGAAATTTGCAGGAGTCGCTACTACTGCGCGCGGGGGTGGTGGGATCCAAGTTGCCGTCGCTGCAGGCCAGCGTGCTTCCGGTTTCGCAGGGGGACACGGTTGTCTTTGCCACAGACGGAATACAAAGCGATTTTTCGGCGGGCCTCAGTGCGCGGGAGAATCCACAGCGGGCAGCGGACAGGATTTTGAACAAATTTCGCAACCGGAGTGACGACGCGCTGGTGCTGGTCGCACGGCTGACGGGGATAAACCCATGAAGACGGCGACGCGGCGAAAGGGGAAACTGGAGAATTTCGAGGAGGAGTATCGCACCGCTCTGCGTAGTTATAGTGCGGAGGGAGGCGAACTCGCTTTGGGCCGGGCTTACGAGCTGGGGCGGCGGGCACTTGAGGAGCAATTAAGCGTCGTCGACCTGGCTTCCTTGCATCACCGCGCGGTGATTGAGCTGGTTCGCGAGACGGAAAACGAATCGCAAAAAGAAGAACGGCTCCGGATCAGTGCTGAATTCCTCGCGGAGTGCATTTCGCCGTACGAGATGGCGCACCGCGGATTTCAGGATGCCGTGAGGGCGTTGCGACAATTGAACGAAACACTCGAGGAAGAGATCAAGCGCATCGCTTACGCAGTGCACGACGAAGCGGGGCAACTGCTGGTGGCCGTTCACCTGGCGCTGGCGGAAGTGGCCATGGGAATGCCGGAGGAGCAACAGGCGCAGTTCACGCGAATCAAAGACTTGTTGAACGAAGTCGAGAAACATCTGCGCCGGTACTCTCATGAGCTTCGGCCGACGATTCTGGATGACCTTGGCTGGATTCCGGCGGTTCGATTTCTGGCGGACGGAGTTTCGAAACGAGCGAGTTTGCCGATCCACATTGACGCAACGGTTTCCGGACGTCTGCCAACCGCCATTGAGACAACCCTGTATCGCATCGTCCAGGAAGCGCTGACGAACGCGGTGAAGCACGCGAAGGCCAGCAACGTTTGGATCCGCGCCTGGAGAGAGGATTTTACGCAGTGTTGCTCGATCCGAGACGACGGTGCCGGGTTCAAAGCCAGCCGAGGCCAGAGAGCGCCCCGCAAGGGGCTGGGACTTGTCGCCATGCGCGAGCGTGTGAGCGCCATTGGCGGAACCCTGCAGATCGAATCGCGCCCGGGCCATGGAACTGAGATTTCCATCCGACTTCCACTGGAGGGTAGTGATGCCGACACGAATCGTACTCGCGGATGATCATGTGCTTGTTCGCCAGGGACTGAAATCCTTGCTGGAACGGGAACACTTTCAAATAATGGCGGAGGCGTCCGACGGTCAGGATGCTGTGCGACTAATCGAAGCAAATGATCCGGACATTGCTATCCTGGACATCAGCATGCCGACGCTGAACGGCATCGATGCCGCAAGGGGTCTGTCCCGCAGCGCTCCTAAAACCAAGGTGATTCTGCTGACCCAGCACGAAGAGGAGCAGTACATCCATGAAGCACTCGAGGCCGGCGTTAAGGGATACGTTCTGAAAAACCAGGTGGCCAATGACCTGATACAGGCAATCCGGCAAGTGTGCCGGGGCGAGTTTTACCTCAGCCCGGGAATATCACGCGCGGTGATGGAAGCATACCGGAACAAATCGGAAAGGCCGGCGGATCCTTTGACGGCGCGCGAACGGCAGGTGCTGCAGTTAATTGCCGAAGGAAAGTCGACCAAGGACACAGCGTCGGTGTTGGGCATCAGCGTGAAGACGGCCGAATCGCATCGCATGCGACTAATGCAGAAGCTGAATATCCATGAGACGGCGAGCCTGGTGCGTTACGCGGTCCGCCGCGGATTGATCCAGCCCTAAGCGAATTCTTCCAAGTCGTTCCTCAGGCGGTGCGCCGACTTTTGCGTTCTGCCGCGGACGTTTTGTGATTATTTTTGTTTGACGCAGGTTTCAGAAAATTCGACCAACTTCCTTCCGTTCAGGTCTTTACCCCCGCAAAAACCCCAGAGACCACCGGATTGATGCGTGCCAGGGGAATATCTATTCTGGCTGCGAAACTATGCCTATACGAATTCTACTTGCTGATGATCATGCCTTGATTCGCCAGGGACTGCGCGCGCTGCTGGAGAAACAAGGATTCCAAATCGTGTGCGAGGCTTCGGACGGCCAGGAAGTGTTGCGGTCGGTGATGGAAGCGCGTCCCGACGTCGCCATTGTAGACATAAGCATGCCGGTGCTGAACGGCGTGGACACGGCGCGCGAACTAAAGAAGTGCTCCCCGAGAACAAAAGTGATTCTGCTGACGCAGCACGATGAAGAGCAATACGTAACGGAATCGCTGCGCGCAGGTGTGAAAGGCTACGTCCTGAAGAGCCAGGCGGGATCCGACCTGATTCACGCGATCCAGGAAGTCTGCCGCGGGTCTGTGTATCTGAGTCCGATAATTTCGCGCGCGGTCGTGGATGCCTACCTGTCCAAGAGCTATGTCGCCGCCGATCCGCTTTCAAGCCGCGAGAGGCAGGTGCTGCAACTGGTTGGAGAAGGCAAGTCGACGAAGGACATCGCGACGCACCTCGGCATCAGCGTCAAAACGGCCGAATCGCACCGGGCGCGCTTGATGAAGAAGCTAGACATTCACGAAACTGCCAGCCTGGTTCGCTACGCGATTCGAAACGGCCTGATTCAGCCTTAAAGAATTCAGGTTTGCCCCGGCACCGTTCCAAGGTTATCCCCATATCGATTAGGGAATTCACCCGATTGAGTTATTTTCCCCGACGCTTATGTTGATTGGAGAATTGATGGCACAACCCAGCCATTTGCTCCGCCCCGGCCGGTGCCGGCAAGCTGAGTCAAGCCGGGAAGGTTCATTCACAAATGTCTTTGCGGTCTGGAAGACTTGAAAAACGAATTGAAGTAGCCATCCCGCTCCAGATTTCCACCATACTCGACCCGGATGGGACGGAGCGAACCACAACGGAAAACGTGTGCTCGCTGGGAATACGGGTCCTGACGGATCACGCGCGCGAACTGAACGAGCGATTGATGATCAGCTCGCTAAAAGGCGGCTTGAAACGGCTCGCCCGCGTTGTGTATTGCCAGCGGCTTCCCGACGGACACTTTGCGGTCGGATTGCAGTTCCAGGGAAACGCCGTAAGGTGGGCTCGCGAATCAACATCGCCCGGCGCACTTCTTGCCGTCATATTAGCAAGGTTCTTCCCGCGATTCGTGTTCGGGGACCCGGAAACCGCGCCCAGTTGAACCGCTGAAACGCCTAGGGATATCAACAGATACCACTGCCTGGATTTGCAGTGAGAATCAGAAATTTTTCGTCGTCATTCAGCGCACCGAGGATTTGGCATCGACGATCTTGAATCTGTACCAAGCGGTGCCGTTGGGGTAGAGGGTGTCGCGAATTTGAGAGTTGTGTTCGTCACCCGGACCGAAGGAGTCCGGGATTGAACCTTGATTCACGAGGATCGATTTGTCGTCTGCGCCCACGTAATTGGTTTCGTAACGGATGTTGGAGTAGGTATAGGCCGCGGATTTGTTTTGCAGAGTGACCAGCCAGACCGCGGTGGTTCCCATAGGGTCCTTATTCATGGTGACACGGACAATTTTCAGGTCGTGGATCGGGTCCGCGGGCGCTGAAGGTGCAGCCGCGACAGGGGCGGCCTGCTTGGCGCTCTGCTTTGAGCTGAAATAAAAAATGACTCCTGCGATCACCAGGAGCACGACGATTGAGATGCCAATGCGCTCGTATTTCGATTTGGCTTCCTGCTTGTCCACCGGTACTTCAAACATGATCGCCTCCCTCAGGCAATATATATGCCGAAGACGGGGCTGCTGCAAGCACTGACGAGCCCAGGCTTCGATACGGTCGAAAACCTTTCCTCGATATGCTGCAAGTTTGGTTCGCTATCTTCGTCTTACGGTTTGGGAGTCTATCTCAAGAACCGAGGTAAGTCGCGTTTGCTTGACCCGAGGCTGTGAATTTGGGGCAGGGACATTCGGAGTAAATCGCACGCTCATCAAAAGAAAAGGCCTCTACTTGGTGCGTTTGCGCTCTATTTGGAATTGAGCGACTCATTTGTTGTAGAGTCGATTGTCAAAGAAGGTGGATTTGCTTATTTGGGAGGATGTGGAATCGCAATCCTTGCGGGAATCTGGATGCCGCTATTGGGGGCTTTCGCTGGAACTAATAAACTTCTGCAGAGCGCGGCGGCATGGCGGTGGACCTCGGGCGTTTCAGGAGCGGTGCTTTTAGGGCTAACTCTCTTCATGGGTTCTGCGTTTGCTGAATCAGCCTATTACGATTACATTTTTTATCCGAAAGAGAAAGTGGGAGAGGGTTACATCATGCCGCTGCGATGGCAGGACATTGTGGCAAGGGTTTCAATCGCGTGCGTTCTGATTGGATTACTCCTTCTTTCGACTTACCTGCTGCGCTCCGCCTTCCGGCGTCAGAACAGTGAAATCGCGGTCAACTGATAAGTTCGGCTTACCGGAAATCAAGTCCGGCCCAGTACCAACATCTCCGATAACCGCGAAACAAATCGTTGTACAATACGCACACGCTGTATGCCACGGTGCACACTCCCGCCCGGAAATTGAGATTCCTAGTTTGCACTCAGAATCGAGTCGTTCCCAAGAAAGGACCACCTATGAGAAAAAGATTGGTTATGCTTGCAATCTGTTTGACAATAGCTTCTCCTCTATTTGCTCAGAAGAAGGAAGAGGAGCGTCTCTCAAATGCGGCCACCGCTATGCAGACGATCCTTGGCGAGAACAATGGCCTTCCCAAGAGCATCCTTGATCAGGCCGATTGCGTTCTGATCTTCCCAAGCGTCAAAAAGGTAGCCATCGGAATCGGCGGCAGTTACGGCCGAGGCGCTCTGGTTTGCCGTACGGGCGCAAAGATGAATGGTGGATGGGGCGCGCCGGCTATGTACAAGCTCGATCAGGGCAGCATCGGCGTGCAACTCGGTTCGACGGCAACAGATTTTGTACTGGTTGTTATGAACCAAAAGGGTGCGGACCAAATCCTAAATGGAAAGACAAAGCTTGGTGGCAATGCCGCTGCGGCTGCCGGCCCCACGGGCGCTCAGGCAACTGGTTACAACGCCGATGCGATGAAGGCGGACGTTCTGACGTACTCGCGGTCAAAAGGACTGTTTGCCGGTATCTCGCTGGAAGGTGCTTCGATGGACACCGACGACGATGCCAACAAAGATTTGTATGGCAAGCAGATGAGTGCGAAGGAAATCATCTCGGGCGGCCAGGCAGTTATTCCAGCAGCCAAGCCGCTTGTTGACGCGCTCGACAAGGCATCACCCGCTCACAAGTAATTCCCCTCAAGGGAAATTCAATTTGGCTTGAAACGAATCCGTAACTCCCGGTTAGCACGCCTTACCGGACATCGTCTTGGGGATTCGACCTGCCAGCTTTGCGCGTCATGCGGCCCACTGGATTGCTGTCCAATACCACTTGCCGTCAACCCTAAACTAGTCGGTCGTAATCCACGGCACTTCTGGGGGTTCGAACCACATAATCACGATCAGCCCCACCGTGGACCGCTGCGGCTGGTTTACATGGTGGCGCCTTCCTAACTACGTACCCGAGCACGACCGCGGCAATCTTCTCTCTCACTTCTTTGGGGGCTTTGGTTTCTTTGGAGGCTGAACCGCTCGGTTCTCCGGGAGGCGAACATGCCAGATATCCTTGTCGGCCTGCAGACGGAAGACGCCGATCTGGTTGGATTCCGTGGTACCCACCTGGCCGGTCCATACCACGCGGAATTTGGCTTTGCGCCACAGCCGCCGTATTTCGAGGATTTGGCCCGGAGTGGTGAGAAAGCCCACGCCATCTAAACGCGCTCCTTCCTGGCTGAGATC
>Ga0210405_10001524_pt1 | contig 26154 bp, 22 predicted proteins | sample IncBWH11MmetaG_FD_155492 | JGI IMG/M metagenome (GOLD analysis project Ga0210405, IMG submission 155492) | Forest soil microbial communities from Barre Woods Harvard Forest LTER site, Petersham, Massachusetts, United States - Inc-BW-H-11-M | ecosystem: Environmental > Terrestrial > Soil >...
CTTCGGCAACCTGGAGTTGCATTGAGGCGCTGAGAAGCCCTTGCAACAGAGTGTCGTGGAGTTCACGCGCAATGCGGGTGCGTTCGAGGCGGCGTTCTTCCTGGCGAAGAACCTGTTCGCGTGTCGATTGATGGTGATCGTAGCCGGTGAAATAGCCTCGGATTCGCTCGGCCAAGGGTTGAAGACCTGCAGTTTCGGGTGCCATTTTCGTTCCTCCATGGTTGGTTCGCGCTTCGACTGCTGGTGCTCTGTGAAATTCTGGGAGGATATTCCATCGTGGAAGCCGGCGGCGTATTGGACGAATCTGGTCCGATTTGTACAATCTTGCTCCCATTTTGGGAATCCGAGGCGTGATTCGGCATGGGCGCGCTCCGGAGGATTTGTAGGTAACGGTATTTAAATGAGGCGATTACATGGGCAGGGTCAGAGCTGAATTTCCTTCCTCTGGTGCTGGGTGCTACCGCTCGAGGCCACGGGCCAGGCTGGGGGACATGCCGGTGAGGCGGCGGAAATGGCGGTTGAGGTGACTCTGGTCAGAGAAGCCGACGGCGAGGGCGATGTGGGACAGCGGGAGTTGCGTGTCTCGGAGCATCTGCTCGACATGATCGAGGCGACGGCGAAGGAGATATCTGTGCGGGGGCATGCCGAGCGATTGCTGGAAGGCGCGGGCGAAATGGTGGGGCGAAAGGCCGGCCAGCGTGGACAAGGAATCGAGACTGATCTTTTCGCTGATGTGGGATTCTATGAAATCGCAGACGCGGTTTTTGAGCACCGGGGAAAGTCCGCCGCGGTTTGCGTCGAGCACTTCGGGCACGGGCATGAAGCTGAGCATGCTCAGGCGAGGTTGCGCGTGGATGACGGCTTCCGGCGAGGTGCGAGAGAGATTGGATTTCGAGAGCGGCGGAGTCAGCAGGGCGCGCCAGTGATCAGCGCCGCCGGGGCGAGCGAGCAGAACGGGAACGTCCTGGCCGCCGCGTCTGCGGAAGAGGGCAGGACTGTAATCGAAGAGGGAGGAGAGAGGTTTGCCAGCGGCCAGAGTTTTGTCGTCGAGAGCGAAGGCGGCGCGCGCTACGCGGTCGGCGCCGCGGATGCGCTGGTCTTCATCTACGGCGAGGAGCATGGCGGGAGCGGCGTCGCTGGACGGCAAAGCGGCGACGATCCATTCGTGACGGAAATGTTCGCGGAAGAGGCGTTCTTCCACGGCGCGGGCGGACGCGACGGTTGCGGCGAGAGCCAACTGTTGCGGGCGATCGGGGCCTTCGCTGGCGACGGCGGAGACGTCGAGAACGCCGGCGAGCTTGCCGAGGGCGTCGAAGATCGGGGCGCCGGCGCAGGTGAGTCTGCTGTGGCGAGAGCGGTAGTGCTGGCCGCAATGGACGAGGAGAGGGCGTTGTTCGGTGATGCAGGTGCCGATGCCGTTGGTGCCTTCGATTTGTTCGGACCAAACGCCGCCGAGCCAGATGCCCCAACGCTTGAAATCGTCGGCGCGGGATTCGTCGCCGCGATGGTGAATGGCGATTCCCTGATTGTTGCACAAGAGGACGACGTAGCCTTGCTGGCGGACGATGGCGTAGAGACGATCGATCTCCTCCCTTGCCTGGACAACGATTTCGGCGGCGGGTTCTTCGGAGGCTTTTAGTTCGCTCTGGGTGACGACGTTAGGCTCGGCTGGGTCCTGGGGGTCGACGTGATAGTCGGCCATGCAACGACGCCAGGAATTGGAGATTTCGTCTACGGCAGATACCGAGTGTGAGTTTGGGAGCCCGGGCTCGATTCCCTTGGCGGTGCGCGGGTCTTCGCGGCTAGGGCTGAAACAAGATGTGACTTCGGGGGGCACGTCACCCTCCAGTATCCAGTTAGTTCCGGCCTTGTTTGGCCTTGCGCGGCTTTCGCCTTCAGTAGCAAGGCGGCCAGTGTAACAGGGGCCAAGCGGGGCAACAAGGTGAGTACTCCGTAACTGGGCGAGGGCGGGGAGACATGCGCGCCATCCGGGAGAATGTCGTTCCGGGCCGGGAAGCCGGCGGCAATGAAATTATCTCGGAGCCGTCCCTAAACGTGAACGTTTGAGTGCTCCAGTGAAGGCATCTTGCGTTCGCGGGCAGGCACCCCCAAGATGCCACGTTTCTTAGTGGGCGATACTGGGAATTTCGTTAGGGAGGGAAGACTCTTCTGATCTCTTGGCGTGCTCGTTTCTATCGTCACTCAAAGCTGTGCCGCCTAGCCTATCGCGACCCGAGTCAAGGAAGGGACTTCGGGGAAGCGCAGCGACAAGTTTCCGTGTGTACTGGTGCTGTGGCACACCAAAGATTTGCGATGGCGGGCCGCATTCGACAATTTCGCCGGCGTTCAGAATGGCGATGCGATGGCACAGGGCCGCGACGGAAAGAAGATCGTGAGAAATGTATAGGATCCCCATGCCGAGTTCGCGATTAAGTTGCGCAAATAAAGCAAGAATTTCGGATTGCGTGATCGTGTCAAGGGCGCTGGTGGCTTCATCGGCGATGAGTAGCGATGGTCGGTGGAGGATCGCCATCGCGATGATGACGCGTTGAGCCTGACCTACGCTCAGCTGGGAAGGCCGACGACGCAAGAAATCGTTGTCGTTCGGGAGACTGACATTCGCGAGCGCCGCGCTAATCGCGGCGGCACATTCATCGCGCGACCCGCTCGAATGAGCGCGCCAGGCTTCGCCGAGCTGCGATCCGATGCGAAGAACCGGATTGAGGGACGACATTGGGCTCTGCAGTACGATACTCATTGCGCGGCCGCGCAGTGATCTCATTTCCGCTTCAGTCTTTGCGAATAAGTCCTCGCCCTTGAACAGCAGGTTGCCGCGGGCCGTTCCCCCTTTCAGGTGGAGAAGACGAAGAATTGCGAGCGACAAAGTACTCTTTCCCGATCCGCTCTGCCCAACAAGGCCGAGGATTTCGCCGCATCCGATCTCGAGTGAGACGTCCCGCAGGACTTTGGGCTTGTTGCGATAGTCCACGGAAAGCTGAAGCGACAGAAGTGGTGCAGCCTCGGTCACTTCTGAGCCCCCAATGCAGGATCGGGGCCGAGGCGAAGAGCGTCGGCATTCCAGTAGGCGTGGGGATCGAGGACCGAGGGAGCAGAGCCGACAACGGCGGGAGAAATCGCGGACATGGCGTCTTTGTTGACCAGGTAAATGAAGGGCTGCTGCTCCGCGACGATTTGCTGAACTCGATCCCAGTCGGCTTTACGTTTTTTGTCCGATGTGGCGGAGGCCTGTGAGTGCATCAGGCGGTCCAACTCAGCTTCCCACGTGGTCGCAGGCTTCGACTGTTTGGGATTCCATTGATGATTTTCGGCGGAGCTTAGCCAGACGTTCATCTGACTGTTGGGGTCGAGATCGGTGTTGACGAGGCCAAGGAGGCAGGCTTCGTAATCGTAGGTGCGGGTGATGCGCTCAATTAAAGAAGGAAAATCAAGAGTGACCAGGTTCACCTTTATTCCAATCTGCGAAAGATCCTGCTGAATCATGGCGACCATTTGCTCGCGGGACTTATTTCCGGAATTGGTGATGACCGTGAATTCTACGCGGTTTCCGGAGGAATCCCGAAGCGTTCCATCTTGGAGACGAAAGCCCGCTTGCGCAAGCAAGCGAAGTGCCCCAACGGAATCGTACTGCGGGACAGGAAGTGAGGAATTGAACCAGAAATGGTTTGCCGGTGAGACAGGGCCGAAAGCAGGTTGCGCGTGTCCGCTAAATACTACGCGGGACAAATCGGAACGATTGATGGCCATGGAAATGGCTTTGCGAAATTCCGTGGCGCGGAACCAGTTTTTCTTTTGTTCGGACAGTGGGGCGGTGGGCACCTGATTGAACCACATGAATTCGGCATCGAGGCCTGGACCTGCATCATGAGCGGCTGCGGGCATTTCTTTCTGTAAACGGTCGAAATATTCGGCATCTAGAGCATTGATCAAATGAATTTCGCCGCGCCGGAAGCGCAGTACCTCGATATCACGATTGCGCTGAATATCGAGGCGGATGGAATCAAGATAAGGCAGAGGCTTTCCATCCTTGTCTTTTTTCCAGTAATTCGTATTTCGCCGCAGTAGAACGGAGGAACCCGGAGCGTAGTCCGCAACATAGAAGGGGCCGAGAACGGCCATCTCCTTCTTGGGTGAATGCGCGGAGAGAATCGCGACTTGATCGAAGAGGCGCTCGAGTCCCGCCACAGGGGCGGGGAAAGTGACGGCTACAGTGTCCAATGAAGGAGCTTGTATTTCGACTTGGCCCTCGCCAGAGCGGAATGAATCACCGGTGGGCGAGTGAAGCTGCGGATCCATCAGCGCTTTCATTGTGTAAGCAACGTCATCCGAGGTGAACGGCGTACCGTCGGAGAAGTGCAGGCCGGTGCGGAGCCAGAATTTGATCGTGCGGCCGTCTGGGCTAACTTTCCAGGAAACGGCCAAGCTCGGCTCAAGGGCCTGGGTTTGCCGATTCAAGCGGATCAGAACTCCACCCGTGAGGTACCGGATAGCTTCGGAAGCATCTTCTTCAACCAGCAGCGGATTGAAAGTCTTCGGTTCCCCGCGGAGGCAGAAATGGAGCTCGCCACCCGGCTGACTGGCAGAGTCCGCACCAACGAAAGACGGCAAGCACAGGACCAGGGTAAGAGTAAGAGCAACGCAGACACGACGTATCACTGTATGACCTCCTGCGACGGAAGAACGAGTTGAAAGCACATGACCACAATTACGAGGAGAATGAGCGGTACCAGCCTCCACGGATTTGCCGCGACCGCGGAAAAATCTTCGAAACCGCGTAGCAAATTTCCCCATGACGGCATCGGCTCCATCACCCCAAGACCCAAAATGCTCAGGTTCGCCTCGGTCAAAATGAACAACGGGATGGAAATCCAGAATTGCGCGTAGAAAAGCGGACGCAGGTTTGGCGCCACCTGGCACAACAGGAGCCGTGCTGGCTTGCACCCCGAGGAGCGAGCAAGGAGCAAAAAGTCGGAATCTCTGACGCCGCGTGCCGCAGCGCAGATGACCCGAACTGAGGCCTGCCAGCCCAGCAGGCCCATCATCAAGAAGGCGATAATAACCGACGCCATCGGCGGAACGTCGAGGGGTAACATGGCGCGAACGGTGAGAAGAAGAAAGAGCCATGGCAAGGCGAGAGAGATGTCCGTCACGGCAAGGACAATCCGTTCGAACGACCCGCCAAGAAAACCCGCAGCGCTCCCTAGCACTGCGGCAATCAAGGTGGAAAGAAGAGCGGCGGCCGGGGCCAGCAGCAGGGAGACGCGCGTGCCGTAGAGCAATCGGGATAAGGAATCGCGGCCCAGCGCATCCGTGCCGAGTGGATGCGCCGTCGAGGGACCAGCGTTGGGGACATCTCGAAACTGCCTCGCATAAGGAGCGGGCACGAAGATGGTGGCGAACACCATGAGAGCAAAGATCAGGCACAGAGTGAGGGCTGCCGCCTTTTGCACGGGGCTCATTGCGTGTCTCCCGCGAAAGCGCGCCCGGCCAGGTCGGCTAGCGCGTTCGCTGCGAGCATCACCAAACAGACAATGAGGGTTACATTGACGATGAGGGGCAAATCCCGGCTAAGTGCGGCCTGCCAGGCGAGTTGTCCTAGCCCCGGTGAATCGCACAAGGCCTCGATGGGAATTGCTGCACCGAAGGCGATCGCGAAGGATACCCCGAGAAGGGCGAGGAGTGGCGGCATGGCAAGCGGTAGGACGTGCCGCCAAAAAATCGAAACGCTTCCCAGCCCTCTGGCTCGTGCTGCAAGGACGTGAGGCTGGTCATAGGAACGCACCAACAAACTCCGCATGTAACGATGGAGCCGGGGAAAGACCACAACGCTAATCGCGCAGAAGGCTGGAGCTCTCAGGTGAACGGCAAGCATAGCTATCACTGCCGAAGGCAGAGATAGGAGCAGACTGCTGACGGCGGTCCCCGAAGCTTCGTAGAACCAACCGCGAGAGGCCAATCCCAGGTATGCCAGCAGTGCGGCTGCCAGCCATGCAACACCCAAACCACGAATGATCGCGTTACCGGTTAGCGGAAGCCGCTGGGCGAGTAACTCCCGAACCGGGCGTTTCAGGGAATCGGATTCGCCGAAGTCACCATGGGCGAGTGCCGAAAGGTAATGGAAATAAAAGGAAGCCAGTCCTTCGTGTAACACTTGTTCCTGGCGCAAGGCCTCTACGCTCTGCGCGCTCCATCGCGGATCAAGTTCACGTTCTTGAACACCATAGCCTGGTGCAAACCGAACCAGGGTTGCGCTAAAAAGAGCACCAGCAATCCCCAGACAAAGAAGGAACGAAAACCGGCGCAACGCATGGCGGAACAGTATCGCGGCTTTTTCGTGTTTGATCACTTTCAGTCCACATTCGCTCGAACGGCACTCGGAAGCAGTTCAGCCTTCGAATAGTGTTTTTCTTTCACGTCGTACATGCTCCGGTCCGCCTCGGAGAGAAGCTCTTCTCCCGTGGCGCCGTCTGCGGGATAAAAGGAGCTACCGACGCTGACGGAGACAATCATTTCGGGGCACACAGAGCGACTCGCCTCTTGCACAGCGCGTGACAATCGCGCATGTACTTCGGGGACGGTGTCTTTTGTTACCTCGGGAAGAACAAATACGAATTCATCTCCTCCCAGACGGCCAACCTGGTCATAATCTCGGCACGACGATCTGAATTTGACGGCAATTTCCTGAAGCAACTTGTTCCCAGTGAGGTGTCCAAAAGTGTCATTCACCTTTTTGAAGCCATTGAGGTCGCACAGCAGTACCGCAAGTGGCTTCTTTGAACGCCGTATGCGGGCAAGCTCCTTCTCCAAATGCTGGCAAATTGACCTGGCGTTGGGGAGGCCCGTGAGAAAATCGGTGCTCGCTGTGCTTTGCGCTTTTTCGTACTGGAGTGCGTTCTCGACGGAAAGTCCGAGTTTGGAGCTAGCCGCTAACAGCATGCGGAGGTGTTCTTTGGTGAAACAATTCTTTTCGCGTCCGTAGAGGGTCAGCACTCCCGCAACGCCGTCGTGACCACGAAGAGGAACGCTGAGTGCCGCCTGCAACGTTGTCACACGTGAAGGAACCCCCGTGTGAAGGGTTTCCGCTGCAGGATTGCCGTTGCTTATCGGCTTCTCGTTTAGCGCTACCCAACCGGAAAGACCCTCCCCCCGGGGTATTCGCAGCGTTGAAAAAATGTCGAAGTCTACCCCATGAGCATATTCTGGAATCAGCAGCCCGTCTTGGCACACGTAAAAGACAATCGCGTCGTGGGGAATCATTTGCTTCAAGCGGCTCGCAACCACCGAAAGGGTTTCCCTCAAGCTCAAAGAGTTTCCGAGTGTTTGGGCAAGTTCAAAAAGGAGTTGAGCCTCTTGCCGCGCGGAGATGATGGAAGAAAGGAACGAGGCAGCACGGACTTCCGCTTCGTTTGGTGCTTCGGCATAGCCCGAAGAAGGCGCGACATCGCGATCGATCTTTGGAGCGATGTCCAGTCGCCGCCTTTCGGTTTCCATGGAGTTGACCATGGCTTCTAGTTCCCGATACCGGCGCTCCATCACTTCCACGACACGAGGATCAAAACTGCGCCCTTTGTCAGCACTGAGGTTGGCCATGGCCTCTTCCGGGCTCATTGCGCGACGATAGGGACGCTCCGAGGCAAGAGCGTCGAAACAATCCACGGCAGCGAGAATACGGGCTCCAATGGGGATGGTTTCCCCATTCAGGCCCTCCGGATAGCCGGTGCCGTCCCATTTTTCGTGATGGGAGCGCACGATAGGCACAACGGGATAAGGGAATTGCACGCGGTCCAGTATCTCCGCGCCCACAAGAGGATGAATCTTCATTTTCTCGAATTCTTCCGGCGTGAGACGCCCCGGTTTGGAGAGAATGTTCTCGGGGACGGCGAGCTTGCCAATGTCATGCAACATAGAGGCTGCGCGAATGGCATTCATCTGCGCTTCGTCCAGCCCAAGTTCCTTGGCAATCTCGACTGCATAGAGTTGCACGCGGCGCAGGTGATCGTGAGTGGTGTGATCCTTAGCTTCGATCGCCAGGGAGAGTGCTTCAATAGTGCGCAAATGAAGAGCCGCGATTTCTTCGGCATGCTTTTTTTGCGTCTCAAGGCGGCTCAAGTAGATCCTGTAAGAGCGGTAAATCCAATAGACGATGGGGAAGACAAGAATAGAATATTGCCAGCCGACCAGCCCATTGATGGCGCTCACTCCACAGGCAATCAGCGCACCGAGCAAATAATACGGGAAGGCCCACAGATAGCATTCCTTCCAGATATGGACAGGATTGCGGCTTTCGGTCATGGCGATGATGCCGGAGACAGAAAGGGTATTGAAGGCAAAATAGGTTGTGGCAGCCGCGGCTATCAGGAGGGGCCAGCGAAATCCCACGCCGGCGGCGAGTTTGCTGTGAAAGACAAACTCTGCGGCGCTAATGGAAAGGGCGAGATTTGCCAAATTAAAGAGCCACTGAATCGGACGTGGACGCGGATTTGCGTGCCACACGGACTGTATGAGGCCCCCAAGGCATCCCATAATCAATGTCTCGGAATAAGAGAGATCAAGGATGCCCACAAGAATAAAGAGGAAATTTGCGGACATCGTGGCCTTGATGCCTGGCAGCTGCACCTTCAGAACGGAGGCGAACAAAGCGACGGTCAGAAAGCAGACATAACGGAAAAAGTCATCGGAGTGCCAGTGCAGGAGGGCGTAGAGGACCAAGGGGAGCCCGCCAATAAGCTGGGTAAAGATAAAAGCAAAGGCGGGGCCCCCGAGTGACCGAACGTCACGCCAGGAGCTTCTCCAGTAGTTCTTCGCAGCGGTTGCTATCACGCGTCTTTCCGTTCTCTTCCCAACCGCTCCCGACTATAGTGCCCGTACCGAAATGAAACGCCCCGAAGCCCTGGGAACAGTCAAGATCAACAAAGAAACATTTCCATTGGTAAAGTGATCCCCGAATAGTTTTCGCCGTTCTGGTCCTTCGCAAAGCGCAGAACGCCGTCATTACTTGTAAATTCTAAGAACTGGGCCACGTACTGGGAATAGTACGGGAAGTGTTTGTATTGAAAGGGATACTGGCGTTCAGGCCGCAGAGCCATTTCTCAGCTTAGGGGAAATACACCCAAAGATACGTACCCGGGAGGCAACAGAAAACCGGCTGTACTTTAGTACTACACCTCGCCCCTCCCTGTACTATCGACCCCGCCTGTTCCAAAACGGATACTCTCCGTGCTGACAGCTCCAAGGCTTCGGCCCCTGGTTCCCCTTCTTGGACGCTGCCTCAATCAAGGAGCCCCTCTCATGTCCTGCACACCAGGAACCGGCAGATCCTCTCAGGGCAGCATTCTGAAGACAACCACGTGGGGCGCGCGTCTCTCGCTCTTGACCCTGATCACGCTGCTGATTGCCGGATTGGCGCTTGCCAACGGCAATAAGCATGGGCTGTCGAGCGACCTTGACGCTCATAAAGCTGGCCATAGCGGCGACACAGTCGATGTCATCGTCCAATATAATGTGGCCCCGACGGATGCCCACCATCAGAAGGTAAGGAATAAGGGCGGGGTCCTCAAGACGAAGCTGGATTTCATCAAGGCGGCCCACTATTCCGTTCCGGTTGATGCCCTGGATGACCTGGCGAACGATCCAGATGTCGCCTACATTTCACCGAATCGCCCGGTTAGAGGCTCTCTCGATCATGTGGTAAGAGCCGTGAACGCAGATCTCGCCTACGCCAGCGGTTGGAACGGCACAGGCGTTGGTATAGCCGTCGTGGACAGCGGCGTTAGCAGTAACTACGACTTGAATTCCGATGGGAACACAACTTCCCGCATCGTGTACAGCCAGAATTTTGTCACGACGGAGACAACCACCACTGACCATTACGGCCACGGTACACACGTGGCCGGCATCATCGCCGGGAATGGCTACAGTTCTTCCTACTCTAATTACGTGGGCGTTTATCGCGGCATTGCACCGGAAGCAAATATCATCAATCTTCGTGTACTGGATTCCACTGGCGCCGGAACGGACAGTGCGGTGATCGCTGCGATACAACAGGCGATCGCTCTCCAGAACACATATAACATTCGAGTGCTAAACCTTTCGCTGGCCCGTGGAGTGTACGAGAGCTATACGCTCGATCCGCTTTGCCAAGCTGTGGAATCCGCCTGGCAAGCAGGCATCGTCGTTGTCGTCGCAGCTGGCAACATGGGGCAGTATAACGGGTCCGGCACAAACGGGTATGCCACCATCGGCGCCCCGGGGAATGATCCTTATGTGATCACAGTCGGGGCGACAAATACCCACGGCACAGGTTCACAAGCCGCGCAGACGGTGACCAGCTACAGCTCGAAGGGCCCCACGGCGTTCGATCACATCGTCAAGCCAGACCTCGTCGCTCCCGGCAATCAAGTGGTCTCTCGGATGGCCTCGTCGAACGACACGCTGGCCAGTTCGTACCCCGCACTCGCCGTTTATCCGTGCAACAATTCACAGAGCTACTGCGGGCCGTACGTCGGCTCTCCCAAGTACATGCGCCTCAGCGGCACGAGTATGGCGACGCCGGTAGTTAGCGGTGTCGCAGCTCTCCTGCTGCAGAAGACACCCTCACTTACGCCGGATCAGGTGAAAGCTCGTTTGATGAAGACCGCCTGGAAGGGCTTCTCCTCGTACGTGACGGCTACGGACCAAGGCACTGGCGTTGTTTACCAGATTGAACAGGACCTCTTTGCACTAGGCGCTGGGGCTGTGGACGCTTCGGCCGCGCTGGCCAATACCGATCTCGCTCCATCGAACGTGGGCGCCGCAAAGTCTCCCAAGGCGGTTTATAACTCATCCACCAACTCCGTCTCGATCGTAGGCGATCCCTCAACAATCTGGAATAACTCCGTGGTTTGGGGCAACTCCGTAGTTTGGGGCAATTCGGTTGTGTGGGGTAATTCCGTAGTCTGGGGCAACTCCGTAGTTTGGGGTAACTCCATGGTCTGGGGCAACTCCGTGGTTTGGGGTAACTCCGTGGTCTGGGGCAATAGCGATGGTGCGACAGGCGACCAATAGTAGGCCGGCATAGCCATAAGGAATGAGAGGAGGAATCATGAAAATGCCGAGCCTAGCCAAAGCCTACATCGCAACGATCGCCGCAGTTGCTACGGTCCTATTGAGTGCCGTGGCCTATCGATGGAATCCAAGAAACCTCGGGCAGTTCGTTCTATTCTTCGCACTGGCGATGGTGGCCTCCGCGATGAAGATTCGCCTGCCGGGCTTTAAAACCACTATATCTACAAATTTCGTTTTCATTTTGGTTGGCATCGCCCTATTCAGCTTTGGTGAGACTGTGGTCATCGGTCTCGGCGGGGCGCTTGTCCAGTCCCTGTGGAAGACCCAACAGCGGCCCAAGCCGGTCCAGGTGCTGTTCAACGCAGCATGCCTGACGGTTTGTACAGCCGCGGCTTTTTGGACCTCGCACGGCGTCTCAGCTATGGCAGGTTGGAATTCTCTCGCCGCGATGATGGCCCTGGGAGCCTGCGTGTATGTGATGCTGAACACGGGGCTTGTTTCGCTGGTCATCTCTCTGGCCGAGGGACGCCCCCTAAGAGAGCTATGGTCCTCTTGTTATGAATGGACGTTTCCTTACTTCCTGGTAGGCGCCGCTGTGGCGGGTCTGGCCGGCGCCGCGAGCCAGGGCACCAACCTAGGCGCAGGCCTGCTGGTTATGCCAGTGATGTATTTTGTTTACGTCTACTACAAGATGCATATCGTTCGCGCCGTGATCGAAAGAATTTCCAGTGTGAGCCAGGAAAACGAAGCAGCGCTCGCCGCTCTATCTGAAGGCCGTTAAGCTCGCTTGATAGCAGATTACCCAGCGATTCACTTAGTCGGCAATTCCGCAGTAAAAAAATAGGCTATCAATGGGAAATGCCCGATTTGTAAAGTAAAAAAAAGCGTCGCCGCGGAATTAAAACAACATGCTCAGACTGCGTTGAGGCGACATTCGTGCCGTCTTTTCGTGCTGCCCCATCCATCCGCGCCGCCACCTGGCTTTTCCAAAATGCGGTATGGGAGAACGCCTTGTCGATGAGTGAGTCGGTCCCCGCCATTGTCCGGCCATATGTAGGTTGAGGGTAGAAGGCAAGCCAACGAAGTCATATCCAATCCTAAACCAAGGAGGCTCCTTCCTTGCTGAAAGGAGCCATCTCTCTGGGAGTTCTACCCTGACGATCCACCCGCTCAGTGAATCGCATATCGCAAATTCTTTTCAATTGGACTAAGCCACATCGCCATACAACTGGGGGAATCCCTAGTAGCAGCGGAGACGAGAACGCTATAAATTTCCGAATCGGACGTGGCATTCTAACCGCCCGTCCGAACTCGGGCTGCTGTCGGCTTCTAGGCGGGGATGATGTCCATACTTACATTGCTGCTTTTCGAACTGAACCCGATTTATCGTTCCGACAAACTTTGGTGCCTGGCGCAGTGCCCTCGAATGCACACCCCAGAGGGTCAACAAGCAGGAGGACTCTACCGTGACATTTCGCAAACCTGCCTACGACAGGACCCAACTAAATCTCGCACTCGAAATATCCATCCAAATCGGCTTGGCGATTCTGCTATCCGCCGCCTGTATCCTGATCCTGCGCCCCTTCATCCCTCTGCTCACTTGGGGCATTATCATTGCGGTCGCTGCTTACCCGGGCTTCCAAAAGCTGCAGCTTGCGCTAGGCGGGCGAGGAGTAGTGACCTCTATCCTCTTCACGATTCTGCTTCTGGCGTTCCTGATTATTCCCGTGGTCTTGCTGGCGGAAACGCTAATCGAAGGTGTCCAGACCCTCGCAGCCCACTTCAAGGAAGGAACCTTAATTATCCCGCCCCCTCCTGCGGGAGTCGAAACCTGGCCGATCATCGGGGCTCCATTGAACAGTTTGTGGAGCCGGGCATCTAGGGACCTAAGCGAAGCCGTCAGAAGTTTTGCTCCCCAGATCAAAGCGGCAGTTCCTGGGCTGCTCTCTGTTTCTGCCGGACTCGGCCTCACCGTCCTGCAATTCGCTCTTTCCATTGTGGTGGCTGGAGTCCTTCTGGCGAACGCCAAGGCCGCATATGATGTGACGCGCTCTTTGTGCAATCAGCTTTTCGGGGACAAGGGGCCCGAGTTACAGCAACTAATTGCGGCCACGATCCGCAGCGTTACCAGCGGGATTCTTGGCGTGGCACTGATCCAATCGGTTCTCGCGGGCCTTGGTTTTGTTGTCGCAGGGCTACCTGGCGCGGGCTTGTGGGCTGTAACATTTCTAATCGCCGCTGTTCTGCAGGTGAGCGTGCTCGTCCTCATACCGGCAGTGATTTACATGTTCGCGATCTCGAGCGCCACCAAAGCCGTGATTTTCCTCGTTTGGTGTCTTGTCGTTGCCCTGGTGGACAACTTCCTGAAGCCCCTCCTACTGGGGCGAGGAGTCGCGGTTCCAATGGCGGTGGTGTTCCTCGGCGCGATTGGCGGATTCGTGGCGTTGGGTCTCATCGGCTTGTTCATCGGCGCGATCGTTCTATCGGTAGGCTATAAGCTCTTCCTCGCTTGGCTAGATCAGACTCCGACTGCCACTCAGGAGACGTGACTATGCAGCAGAAGGGGGGCAGTCCGACCAGTGGCGCAAACGGCGATCTGCCGGGTCTCGCACGGACTTATTTGCGCCGGCGCTACACGATCTTGTTCTATACCCTCCTTGTAACAATGGTGGCAGCACCGATTTTCAGTGCCCTAAAGTTCAGTGGCACCCTGATCGAGTCATTGCTCGCCGCCTGCCTGCTTGCGGCAATATTGCCAGTTGGCGCGGTGAGAAACCGCCCTTATCTGCTGGTGGCCATCCTGGTTGTCTGGCTAGCGCGTCTGGTGACAGATTGGCTTGATCATCGCGTCCTATCGGAGATGACCCTCGGAATCTGGACGCTCATTGGGTTGCTTGCTGCTGTAGCTTCATTACGCTTCGCAATCAGCGCCAAGCAGGTTGACGCGGAGCATCTGTACGCAGCCCTCAGTGCTTATTTGCTTGCAGGGATTTACTTAGGCCTTTCGTATTGGGTTCTCGAACAGATGAAACCAGGCACGTTTTCCTTCACGGGCGAGTTTTCCCAAGCCAGCGCCATCTACTTCAGCTTCGTGACATTGGCAACGCTCGGTTATGGCGATATCGTGCCGCGAGCAGACGTGGCGCGCGGTATCGCAATCGTCGAAGGTGTCGGCGGTCAACTCTTCCTTGCAGTTCTGGTGGCACGACTGGTCAGTTTGTATTCGAAGCCAGGAAACCAATCAAGTTAATTGCCCTTCAGCTGGTGGCAAAAAGTCCAGCAATTTTCCTCAACGGAGGATTCGCCGGGTTAGTTGAAAGTTGAGAAAAAGCAGCGGCTCTGCCCCGAACTCGAATAGAGTTCGGGTTGGGAATTCTTTGCAAAAAAAGAGAACCACGGTGAAAAGGAACTACCAGAGGGAAAACTTGAGTCCAATCTTAAGTCTGACGGGCGGCTTCGCTTCTTCAACTTGGGGAGACCGATGTCCAGCAGAATTATCTCCGGGTTCAGGTCTTGGGCTTTCTGAACAGCTTCGAATCCATCCGACCCTCGGAGATGAAGGTTGTTGAGATGGTCCGGCCCACGACGGAAACAGTAGTTGTTCCTTCGTATTTCCACGCCCAGCAGGTCAGCTACGGTAAGTGATTGATTTAATGGAGCGGCCTATCGGAATCGAACCGACACCTGAACCTTGGCAAGGCTAACAACTACACTCTATACGCTGGAATGGCGGCATTTTTGCAATATCCGATAGCCTCAAATGGAAAACTAAATGGAAAATGAAATTGATGATTGCACACTATGCACAAACCCAGTATTTACGCGGTTATTTCGCCACTGAACGTTGGATATTTAGACGAGCGAGGATTAAGTCCGCAATCTCGCCGGGGCTTCGTTTTCCCGCGTCGATATATCCATCTATCGAGTAAATGCCCTGCAGCTTTGTGTCGTCCATGCGAATGATCATTACATCTTGTCCGCGACGCTGCTTGATGATGTCGCGAACTGCTCTCCATTCAAGCCCACACCATTGCTTTTTTTCATACTCTGAGCACGAAAACACGACGACCAAATCTGATCCGTCGTGATACACAGACTGCAAATAGGTATCCAGATCGAGTCTTGCCAATTCAGCCTCGTAATACCCATCGTAGAATATTTTCTCCTTTCCGATCCGTTTGCTAATTTTGTCCGCAACGGCTTTCACAAATGGCCTTATTTCACCGGGAAAACTCAGGGCAACGGAAAATCTTCGTTGGCCCGTTGTAGCACCCTTTAGGCCTACTGCATTAACAGGTCTTCCGCCGGAAGATGACGGGAGCGGGAAGGTTAGGGCGGTGCCACCGTCTGCAAGCTGCAACGCATCGAGAACCAAAACGGTAAGGTATGTAATATCGCAGGCATCTTTGTCGTCCCAATGGCCTCTCCAGTTTTGATGACCTTCGAGGTATGCCTTAGCAAATGACAAAACTCTCTCGTAACCGTTTGGCTTTGACACTGCTATCGCATGAACGGCCATAGCTGTCGCCTCGATGGAAGGTTCCTCCCCGCGGGCGGCCCAAATTGGCCAAGAGCCGTCTTCATTTTGGTGCTTTTGTAGCGCACCGATTGCGTTCGAGACAAGCTCCTTGTCCATTTCGTCAGGCCGCAAGATAAGATTCGAGAATGCAATCGAAGCAGCGGCAGGAATATGGTCAACAGCGGGTAGATCAGCCTTGTAGTCGAATGCCCAAGGTGAGACCTGTCGATAGTCTGCCAATTCAAAATCATCTAGAGCACGCTTCAAGGTCTTAGGCATTAGAGAAATTGCGTATTCAGATCGGCACATGCTAAAAATCCAGAACCCCACGGCTGGACGCTCGATCCCTCCATACGAGAAAAGGCTTGCCGTCTCCTTTGCTAACCTCTTCCACCACGGATCAAAACCGCCAATCCCGCACCAACTTACAGTTCGTAGCATCGTTGCATCTATTGAAAGCTCCTGCTGTCTACCGCCACTCCAGAAATTGCGTAAATGGAACGGAGACAGTTTCTCAATCTCACTTGCCCCCGGAATGTGGCTGGCCTGAGTTTTTTGGTGCCTACGCTTTTGGGGGTCCCAGACAACGGGTCCTCTAATGTATGAGGACAAACTAGAACCCTCCTCTCTCTTCCACAAAGTAATCAATGCCGCGATTTGTCTGCCGCAATCTATTCCTCGACTTGTGAGATAGATAAGTGCTTCTTGGTCACCAAAATCTTCAATCTCAGACGAAACGTAGGACAGCCATGCCTCTGACCTTTCAAGGGTCGCCAAGTTCCGAATTGACTCAACGAAAGAAGTGTATTTTTGGTAGCGGTCGTGGTATGCCGCGTCGAGAGCATCGAGAGCTTTACCGGCTTTCAGCATTTGTCTCGCCGCACTCTGGTTTGACTTTATTTTTTTTGTTCTGGTTTTTTTCTTTTTCTTCATCTCGCCGTGGGCGCTTCGCGGTCACTAGGGAGTTTTCCTAAACTTGACTGCCATATACCTTACTTTCTCTTTATAACACTGGCCAGTGTGAAGGAGCGAAAGTTTTGGAATTTGCGTAATAGACAGTACACTGTACTTCCCCTCTCTACCGCAAATCCTTGCGGAGTCAAACCATGCCTGAAGACCGGAAGTACGCAATTCTCTTTGCTGCAACGACTGGGCGCACGGAAACTAATGGAGCTAGACTCGGACAGGCCAAGGCCGAGAGGATCGCCGTCGTAGAAAACGCGATTAGTCAGCAGCGTTCATCATGGATCGGATAGACAGAAAATGCCCTAGAGCAGGAGCGGTGAGCAGTGACGCAGAATTGAGGTTTTCAGTCCTAGGGGCGTCTCCGCCGATGCAAGATAGCCCTGAGTTCCTCAATGCCCAAGACTCGCTTTGACTTGTGGAGCATCGCGTGACAATTTGGACAGACGGGCCTCAGATCTTCAACGGGGTCTAACTGGTAAGCACCATTCGCAAGTTGCAGCGGCTTCAGATGGTGGATATGTATAAAGTTCTTGCCGAGCTTGCCATACCGTTCTTCAAATAGTAGTTGGCAGACAGCACATCGGTAACCGTAATGCTTCAAGCAAGCTAAACGTGCTCGTCGGTCGCGTTCGTAAGCGTTCACGCGAATCTGCCTTCTCGCTCCCTCACTATATTTTCGCCCGGCCTCCAACTCGTCTGGATAGAGCCGCTCACGTTTGGAGCGACGCCGCGCGGCCTCCCTTTTATAATCTCGCAAACGGTCTCTCGCGATGCGGAGTTCCTCTGCGGAAAGAAGTGGCCGGAACTTGGGCCGCAGGATAATCGCTTCCATGGTAAGGTCGGGGCGATTTGCCTTTAACAGTCGATCAAGTCCCGCACGCTGTCCGCGATTGCGGGGCTTTAACATTCGCTTTACCGTTGCAAGTCCACCGTTCCGACGGACGGACCCCAGAAATCGGTATCCCCAATAGCCAACTTCCTGACCAGCGCGCTTGTAACCATCAATTAGGGCCTCAGAAAGCATCCTCTTAAGGTTCATAAGAGCAACTCACCTACTAACGACGTTGAATCCAATTTCCTGTGGCATCGAAGTTCTTAGAGGCAGGACAGCCGCAAGCGTTCCATATGGGATCAAACAACGGTTTAAGAATGGTGCCTATCGGTGTCGAAAATTCCTGGACGAGTACCTCGGGAACAACAAGAGTTTCCTCCTGTATCGGGTAGTACCCCTCGCTCATCCTAAGACCGCGTGAATTCGTCAACGTCAGAGCCAACACAATTGGAAGGCTCGACCCAATCTCCGTCAACACCTGAAAACAGGTCGGCAAATATCCCATAATGTACTGCTCATATGCGATGCTTGGAATCGTTAGCTGGCCTTCTACCGCCCTTCCTAAGAGCCTTCCTTGAACTACTTCGATAATTCCATTCCGGTAGAGTTGAGTGTATGAGTCCGACTGTGGACGCCCACCAAAACTGACTACGCCTTCGAGATTTATCCTCCGGTCCCAACCCGTCGCGCCCATTGGTGGTAGTCGTCTCGCATCTTCGTAGTACGACAACACGTCATACTGCGGCTGGCCGGAAAATGCCTCAAATGGAATGCAGTGGATGACTATTTTGGGATTCTGAACGAAAGGAATAGGAGTGTGGTTGTTGGATAGTGCGATAATGCGCTCCGTTCGGAACGCTCGGATTCGCTCTGTCACTGTATTGGAAAGTGTAAAAGCGGAGCGCAGCTCGTTAACATCCAACGGATACTTTCCGGTAGAGTTGCGGCCGTAAAACTTGTCGTGTCCCTTAAAAATTACGCGGTGCGGTCCAGACCAACTGCGGTCGAAACGAATCACTAGACATCTCTTCCCGTTCTGACAAGGGATCAGCTTGGTTGAATAGCGAATCCGTGGGTCAATCCCAGAAGCAATCAGACTCTCTAATCGCCTTACCTCTAGATCAAAGTCGGCGGCTTGAAGTCCCACAAGCTGTGTAGGAAGCCCTTGAGTCTCCTCCATGCCGAAAACTAAGTCACCGCCAGAGGTGTTGGAGAACGATGAGGCGTCCGCTAAGAACTCTTTCTTATCTCCATCGCTGCCCCCCGGGAGTTCCTTCTTGTAGTCAATGGTGCGACCCTCGGCGGCTCCGTCACTTATAAGAGCGAGCAGCACTTCCTCTGTAATTTCTTCCAGTGGTTTCGGGATCATGTACTTCCTCGGCCATAATAGTCGAAAACGTTCGCCGTTTGTTCAGGATTTGCTGTTGGAATTTCTTGGTTAAGGAGCGTTGACTCACTTGGGCCGCTTAGAGAAGCTCAGCGCGTTCACCGTCACAGGCGAATTAAGTTGTCTAGGAGTTTCATGCCGCGATCATGTTTTTGGCCCTTTTTTTGTAAACTTAACGTTCGTTTTCTTGCCAACAAATCTCGCCGGAACTGCGTCAGCAAACTCAAGCACTTGCAGCCGTTGAATCCAACACGTTTTGTTTACACGCATTCATCACGGCAGTGTGCGACAGGTTCAATGCCTGAGCTATCTTGCGGTACGATGCACCCGCAGACCGCATCATCTGAATCTGTCCGCTATGCAGTGCCTTCCGTGGTCGTCCTAGCCGCTTGCCGCGATTGCGTGCTATGGCAAGCCCAGCCTTAGTCCGTTCGCTCCTCTTAATCCTCTCCTGCTTCGCTAGGGTGGCCATTACAGCGATGATGGCATCCTTGAACACGCCACAGGAATCGAAAAACTGCTCAGTATATGAGCGGTAGCCGACGCCGTAGGACGTTAGCCGCTCAAGATAGCGCAGTGTTTCTAGCACACCCTCACGGCTAAGTCTGTCCAACGCCCAGAACAGCACAAGATCAAACTCGTGCTTGGATGCGGCGTTGAACATGGCCTTTAGACCGTCACGATCCGCCTTGCCACCACTGGCAACGTCTGCGAACTCATACGTAATTGTCCAGTTCTGTTTCGCTGCAAAGTCTCGCAGTTGAACGAGTTGATTCACCGTCTCCTGCTTGTCTGTAGAAACTCGGGTGTATATCGCTGCCCTCATCATATCCTCCGAAACCGAAATAGCCTGTAAAACACTGGGTGTTTCGATGCTTGCCGTGGCAAGCATGTGCTCTGAAAAGGTATGCTGTCAAGAGGAAAGCGTTTACCAGTAGTATAATCTAACGCTTGGGTTATCCATCTAAACTGCTAAGCCCAGTCGCGTGAATTAGCAACGGGGCCATCTGAACTTTGATGGTAGGGGGCAAATCGTTGTTTCAACACTGCGTAAGGTGCGTACAAGTTTTTTGTGATTTTTAACTTCGTCCGCACATGATGCAAAGACTAGGAGTGATTAGAATCCTAGCTAAAACGCCACACCCACTAATCTGAACTTCATGCCGTCTAAGCGTGCTTATCGAGAAAAGTGTCGTACCATTACTTGATGTCCGGTTGCGCGACGGGTAGTCAGCACTTGTTCACTTCTCCGCGAACCGGATATTCCCCATCACAGCGCGCATTATGTGTTACATACACTTCGTGAAGAACACGATCATGCGATTACTGGTCTCTCTTGTGATTCTCGGACTTGTGGCCTGCGGCAATCCTAGTCCGCCCGTTTGGCTACTGAGACTGTCACAGAGTTACGGACTCACGAGTGAGGAGAAGTTCCAGCTGTATCGAGGGTATGGACAGCTGGAAAGGTCTCCAAGACTACTCAGCCAAACAGTTGAAGGTGCCTATGAGGCGGTAGGCATGACAGGCGACAAAACGGCCCTGCTTAACAGCGAGCTGGTTGGGTTCGTCGGGGAAGCACTCCAAGTCACCGAGATTACGCCACAATCGTTGGGGCAAATTCTTCAGAAAACTCAAGGACTCGGGATCGACAGTTCACAATGGCAGCAATTTCTTGAATCAATAAACAAAGGAGACCAAGTTCTTGGACGAGTTGGCAGGCACGGTGAGAAGGGAGTGCCAACTTACGACAGAATGTTCCATGTGTTTGTGTCTCTCAAAACCCGCGGAGTGAAGGTGGCTGAACTATACGACATCCTGATTGTGCAATACACCGAAATTGAAGGATTCATGATTTCGCAGGGCGGCGACCCTGAAATTCCCTACAAATTCCTTATCGCCGTTCTGGAGCATCCTGAAAAGTGCTCAGAGCTAACCGGCCAGCCTTGGGCGGATGTGCACGCTCACCTCATGAAGGGTGAATTGCTGCCAATTCTGACGAACGCAAGCGCACACTTTGGGTTTGCGACTCGTAGCACCCAAGGGTCTCGTTCTCCGGCTGCACCTGATTAACGCTAACCGGACATCTCATGTGAATCTGTGACCACTGTACACGGCGCCTTAATGCAGCCTTGTCGGATGGCCAGCGCACGTTTTTGACAACGCCAGTACATCTCCGCAGTCAGCGCGATTCCAGCGGGTAGCCCGACCAGATCGGCCAGGTCTTTCGTCAAGATGTTGAGTGGAAAATGCTCGGCAGGTTTGTTTCGTCGCGCCCGGTACCGGCTGTAGCAGTTCATCACGCGACTGGAATGCTTTATACAGTGGTCGAGGTCCATGTGACCGCGCCTCTGGAGGTAGAGCCTCGCGCACTGCTCCAAACCATACGCCAAAGTCCCGAAGTCTCCGGCGTGGATTGAGAACCATAACTCAAATTGCTTGACGGGCGGCGGCGGGATTGTCGGCATCCCCGCCTCCCAGAGCCTACGCAAGCTCTCAATGTCGCGTTCGCGTTGTACTTGGGCGCTTGTAAGTGGTTTGGTGCTCATGCCGCTCTCCGTTCTTCCATCGGAATAACTGCAACTCGATACACAAAAGGGCTGGTTTTAGTGCCGCTGCCACCCCTCACTAAGAAACCATTGGCTAGGAGTTCTTTGAACAGACTTCTCTTCAAGTCACTGTTACCGTCAATGTTCGGAAAGCAGTCCTGCTTAAACGTGCTGTCAGGATGTTTGGCGAAGTACTCCACGATTGCCGCTTTAATTTTGTCAGCGGTCTTGCCCGCACCGAGCTTGCGCTCTTCCGCGACAGTCCTACCTAGTGTGCTAGTCTCAGTCTCGTTTTTGAATTCCAACAGGGTTTTGGGGATTTGTAGCCCACTGCGAACATCCGCGTGAAAGATACGCTGCTCATCATCGTCGCTCTTTCGGCGGATATACCAGACTGCATCCGTCCGGCCACTAATGACAGTGGCACCCATAATCATGTTGCCTTCCCTGTCGCATTCGCGCTTCTTTAGATGATGCAGAGCCAGGAATGCACAGCGATGGGAAAACTCGCTCATCACGGCATTGTCGAATTTGTCGAATGCCTCACGCGCCGCAGTGTTCTTGTTCAAGTCGGGTATGCGAAGCAAGTCGTCTAGGGTTTCGATCACGACTAGCCGCACATCGGGGTGTGCAATCAATTCCCGCCGCAAAGCCGTCACATTGTTCTCTGCCGCACAACTGTTGAGTATTAACAGCTTTTCATCGTTGGCCGGGTTGTATCCAAGACGTTTCAGCGAAAAAGCAACTTTGCGGAGTTCCGCTTCCGTCTGCCAGAAAATGACAGGAGCACGCATCGTGGTTCTACCTAGAAATGACTTGCCTTGAGTGACCGATACACATAGTTGCATCGCCAGTGTGGATTTACCGTCGCGGGGTTGGCCGAGCAACAGACTCATGCGCTTGGAATCTATCCGCAACAAATTCCCGACAATCCATTGTTCGGGTAGGAACTGCATAGTGAGCAATTCAGCTGCGCTCAGGAGCAGGGATTTTTTCTTTTGGGGTTCTTGCTTCGGTGTTGCTGTTTGAATCGTCATCTTTTCTCTTTTCCACTTCTATTTTTCATCCACTACTCTTGAATCCGTTTTGGCCGCTGGTATCCATTAGCGATGTGATTGCAGACCCTTGCTGCCGGGGACCGTTCTGTAGGTGCGGGAGAGTGGGTACACTATTTCGTGCTCTCGAAAATTCTCTCTTACAGTCTCTTGAGAGTGTCCGTAAATTATTGAGAGGACAGTCGCATAAGGAAAGGAAGAAAGAGTTTTAAAACCATCCGCCCTATCAATTTTCAAGATTCCGTACCCACTCTCCCGCACCTCCGCAGATCACCCACCAGCAGAACAGCCAACAAACGATATTGGATTCCAGCGCCGAAACCACAATCGCCGCCAGGTCGCTGGCCTGTCTACTAGCTTGAAGTACGAGAAAGGGACAAGGCCAATTGCGGCCCCGTCCCCTTTCCCGTTGGCATCGGTTTACGCAGCCTGCTTTGCAGCGTGTTCGCGGTTGATTTCGAGCAGACGGCCAAACTCGGCGGCGCTTTCGTCAGCAGCCTTGTCACGCTCTAACTGCGCTTGAGTCTTCGCGGCCTGAGCATCGGCCTGAGCCTTACGTTCTTTAACTTCGAGAACGACTTTTAGAATCGTTGCAAGGCCGTCCGCATTAGTCTCAAAGCCGATTGGCAAGCCAGCCTGAGACGCTATTTCGTCCGAGAGTTTGAAAAACTGACTCACAGGTTTCGGCTGAGGGATAGGTTGTGATGGGCGCGTTTCGATTTGACCTCGCAGTTGTGCTGCCCGGCGCAAACTGTTGTAGCGTTCGGGTTCTTCCGTAGACATCTTGGACAGCAGCGCCGCCGCGCCGAAGATGGCTCCATTGCCGTAGAACTTTGCAGTTTCCGACTCTGGAACTTCGGCTAGAAGTGTTAGCTCACCTTGGGAAAATTGCCGGGGATTAAATTTGTCCCGATAGTTTGGGTTCAGGTGTTCCGAACGTGCAATGTGTCCCTCTGCCAGCGCAAGCTCTTTCAGCCTGTGGTACTCGGAAGGCGAACGCTTCATCAGTTCCGAAGCACCTTTCGAGTCGGGGTTCTTTCCAAAATACTTTGCTGCAAGATTTGAATCTATTGATGACATGGTTTTCTCGTTTCGTTGATTTGTGATGCGACTTCTAGCTGTAGGTGATCCCCTGAATTGTTACCGTGCATGGGCAATCGCAGCGGGTACCGAACCTCGATGCGGAGCAGAGGAGTGTGTGAAACCATTTTACGTCTCCGCGCAACGGAAAGAGGCTCGGATTTGACTGTTTGAGACGCAGGATGAGTCTTGTCGAGTTCCCAAGGTCACCTGTGTCTCTTGGTCTTGCGCCCCTGCTCATCGTCAGACCTTCCGGTTTAGGTTGGCTTCAAGGAAAGCCTTCAGGTCACTCGCCCTGAACCTGATCCGATTCCGGCCAAGCCGGATGAAGGGTATTCTCGGCTCCACTCCCCCTACAGAATGGTCTCGGACGAAGAAATCGGAGAGTCCTAACAGGCTTGCCGTCTGCCGGGTGTCAAACAACTGCGATTCAGCCAATGCGGTTGCCGCAAGGGGTGTAACTGGGTTAATCATGTGCGCTCCTAACATCTAATTGGTCGGCTTACAGCCCCATGATTCAACGGGGGCTGCAAATCGCCTAATATATTTTACATCCAAGAGTACCTGTATGTCAAGACATATTCTAGTACACTTCTAGGCGACACTGGACTAGGATTCTGGCATTTACTAGGATTCGGTGGGTCTGAGTCTAGGACTAGCGGAGAAGGGGTTTGCCCGCTGGCTGTGCCACGGCGTCACAACGCTTCCTCCCCCAGTTCCGCCGCTTGTCTGACTAGAACTAGTGAACAGACAAAGAACATCGGAAAGCCTTGCTGTAGGCTCCTAATTCGCATTAGCGGCCAGTCTGTGGAGGCAGGAGCGAAAGGGAAGGCATCCGGCCCCTGCCAAAAAGAGCGGGAGTTCCTAGTGCGGATTATTCCGAGTGCTGAACCTAGACCCGGAAACGATGTCACTAGAAATGCAGTTTGATCCAAACTAAGGGAATAAGAGGGGCTTTAAGGATAATTGTGCATACCTATGCAGACGCGATTGCGACCGTCGTTCTAGCCTTGTGTGCCGTGAGATACCTAGAAATTGCCCTTCATGCACTAGGATTACCTTGTTTCAAATTCAAAAAATACGACTAACAGTACGATTTATCTTGATTTTACAAAGCGTGCCGTGATACTATATATATGTGTAATGTGTTGTAGACGGGCCTGAGCCAACCCGCCTTAGCGTAAATCCATCCCCGGCCTGCCTTCTCACAGAACCCGGACAAGGGTTTCTCCCCGTGATGAGTCATCCTGAAGTGCCAGCCATCGGCGTGAGTCTGCCCCGATGTGTTGTGATACCCTTCCCCTGCCGCCATCCAGCGAGAAAGCGAAGGGGCAAGATGCTATCTCGCAGGGCAGGGCAAAATCCGAAGGTCCGTTTACGTAAACGGGCTGACGGAAAGAAGGTTTTCTACTTTCAGTACTGGATGGACTTGCCGGGAGTGGAAGACCGAAAGCGTATGACAGAAGTGATCGGTTTAGTTGGGCAGATGACAAAGAGTGAGGCGGAACGGAAGAAACTGGACTTCATTCAAAAGTTGGCTATCAACTCGAATGATTACCGGATTCCATCGGCTCACAAGTTCTCAGATGCCATCGGGTACTATCGGACAGAGTTTGGTCCTACGATGCACAGGCCTTCCACACTCAACACTTGGAATAGCCGTATCACAAAGCATCTGGAACCGGACTGGAAGGATTGTCCGCTGGAACTCATTAACATTCAGGCGGTAAATGAGTGGGCATGGAAGAAACGGCAAGCTGGACTCTCTTGGGTACTGATTAAAGACGCCCTGCGGACCATGCAGCGCGTTCTATCGGCATTCCCTAAGAATACCGTGCCGCCATTCTCCCAGAAGCAACTCCGAATACCGGAGCGGGATAAGTTGCAGATGCAGATAGGCAGCCGTCATAAGGTATCGTTCTCATGGGATCAGGCCGCGCAGGTCGCCGAGCACATCCGAACTATGGACTGCTTGGGCGACACCCGTAGAGGACAGTACGCGGTACTGGTCCTACTCGCATCCGCATCGGGTCTACGCTGTGGTGAATTGCTCGCCTTGCGGGGCAGTGACGTTGACTTCAAGGCGAAGACGATTCGAGTGGAACAGTCAACGGACCAAAGGAACGGCGGGAAGATAGGCCCATGCAAGAACGCTACAGCCTACCGGACTGTCCACCTTGGGGACGCAGAGGGGCACGCGGCACTGATACGGCTCAGGCAGTTTCTTGGGCTGCATCCGGCTCCGGGTGACTCTCTAATCTTCCACTCAAAGCGGGGGGCACCACTCTTGCAGACCACGATACTCAGCCAAGGGCTGCATCCGGCTCTTGCGGCACTCAATCTAAAGAAAGCGGGTCTGCACGCCTTCCGTAGGGGCTGCAACCGTAGATGGGAGCTTGCTGGTATCAATCCGGCTGTCATCCGTCAGCAGATGGGTCACACCACTGCGGCAATGACGCGGCTATATACCGGGGAGATTCCAATCGAACATGTAGAGGCTGAATTTTCCACGAAGTTTGGCATCAAAATTGATGTTTTGGAAAACGTGGAAAACGAGGTGGCTGCGTAACTTGCTGAATTAAATGGAGCGGCCTATCGGAATCGAACCGACACCTGAACCTTGGCAAGGTTCCGTACTACCACTATACTAAGGCCGCTTGAACTATAACTTTTATAGCACGCTTCTCCCCGAAACGACAAGACACGCC
>Ga0210405_10001525_pt1 | contig 26153 bp, 16 predicted proteins | sample IncBWH11MmetaG_FD_155492 | JGI IMG/M metagenome (GOLD analysis project Ga0210405, IMG submission 155492) | Forest soil microbial communities from Barre Woods Harvard Forest LTER site, Petersham, Massachusetts, United States - Inc-BW-H-11-M | ecosystem: Environmental > Terrestrial > Soil >...
CAAAATCGAAGCCCGCGAAGTTCTCTTTTGCCCCGCCGTCCGTCTTTCTCCTCTCCTCGATCTCCCCACCACGGTTGTCGCCTTCACCACCGATATTCCCAGTTTTGACGGCTCCTGGGGCCAGCCCTTCCTCATCGGTCCCGGCAGCATCCACGTGGCCCACACCGCCGAAGAACGCATCCCGAAATCGGAGCTGACCAGCGCCGTGGACATTTACGCGCGCATGGTTCGCCAGCTTCTCACCACTGGAGCTCCGCCCGCATGAGCCTTCCGCTCGCCATCGTCGGCCACGGCAAAATGGGTCGCCTCGTCGAGCAACTCGCTCCCGAACACGGCTTCCAGGTCGTCGCCCGATTCACCAGCGCCAATGCTCTGTCGCTCTCCCGGGACACTATCGGCGGTGCCACCACAGCGATTGAGTTCTCTACTCCCGCCGCCGCTCCGGAAAATCTTCGCCGTCTTGCCGCTCTGGGCGTTCGCACCGTCTCTGGAACCACCGGCTGGTACGATCATCTGCCGCAAATTCGCAAGGCGGTCGAAACAGCCGGCTCCGCCCTGCTCTACGGCCCCAATTTCTCGATCGGTGTGAATCTCTTTTTCCAGATTGTCGCGCGCGCCGCATCTCTGATTGCCCGGCATCCCGAGTACGAAGCCTGGGGCTGGGAAATTCACCATTCCGCCAAAAAAGACGCCCCCTCCGGCACCTTGAAAAAACTTGCCGAAGAAATCCACGCTGCCGGCTATTCCGGCCCTCTGAATCTCGCGGCCACCCGCGCCGGTTCCCACACCGGCACGCACGAAATCGGCTTCGACTCTCCCGCCGACACCATCACCCTGCGCCACACCGCCCGCAGCCGCGAAGGCTACGCTCACGGCGCGCTCCAAGCTGCCCGCTGGCTGCAGCAAAAAAAAGGCGTCTACGAATTTCGCGAAATTGTCTCCGAACTGGGAGCAGCGAAAAATTCCGCGTAGTGGCCGGGCTTGAGGCCGGCCAGAACTAGAATTTATGTTTGGAATAAACAAAAGAAGGAGCAACCTATGTTTACCGGAACCGGCACCGCACTAGTAACACCATTTCGCACCGACGGCTCGCTCGACGAGACCGCCCTTCGCTCTCTCGTAAAGCGCCAGATCGATGCAGGCATCAACTTCCTCGTGCCCTGCGGTACCACCGGCGAAAGCCCCACCCTCACTCACGCCGAGCATCTCCGCGTCGTCGAGATCACTCTTGAGATTGCCAAGGGCAAGGTCCCTGTCCTCGCCGGCGCCGGCGGCTACAACACCGCCGAAGTCATCGCTCTCGCCGACGAACTTCAGAAGCTAGGGGCCGACGGCATCCTCTCCGTAACTCCCTACTACAACAAACCTACACAGGAAGGCCTCTTCCAGCATTTCAAAGCCATTGCCTCCGCCGTCACCCTGCCCATCATCCTCTACAGCGTGCAGGGCCGCACTGGCGTCAACATCGAGCCGTCCACCGTCCTCCGCCTCTCGCAAATCCCAAACATCATTGGCATCAAGGAAGCCTCCGGCAACATCTCCCAGATGGGCGCGATCCTCAACCTCGTTGCGAAGGATTTCCTCGTCCTCTCTGGCGACGACTCTTTGACGCTCCCTCTCATTTCCCTCGGTGGCCGCGGCCTGATCTCCGTCGCCTCCAACGAAATTCCAGCGGAAATGACGCGCCTTGTTCAATGCGCACTCTCCGGCGATTTTGCGGAGGCACGCCGCCTCCACTTCCAGTATCTTTCTTTAATGGACATCAACTTTGTCGAATCGAATCCCATCCCGGTAAAAGCCGCGCTCGCCGAAATGGGATTGCTACAACCGGTCTGGCGCCTGCCGCTCGTTTCGCCCAAACCGGAAAGTCTTGCGCGCATCCGCGCCGTTCTTGAATCCCTGAATCTCCTCGAGAGAGTCCATGCTGCAAGATCAAATTGAATCTATCTACGATGCTCCGCCAGCCGCCTATTCAGCGGAGCATCACTCCCTCTTTTTATCCTTTAAGAAAGCCCTCAATCGGGGCGAGGTTCGCGCTGCGGAGCCAGATTCCGCTTCCCCCGTGGGTTGGCGCACCAACCCCTGGGTGAAAAAGGGAATCCTGCTCGGATTCCGAATGGGCTCCATCGTGAACATGTCTGTCGATTCTTCCAAGCTGCCCTTCTTCGACAAATCTACTTTCCCTCTTCATTCCTTCTCGGTTGCCGACGGCGTTCGCATCGTTCCCGGCGGCTCCAGCATTCGCGATGGTGCCCATATCGCCCGCGGCGTAATCTGCATGCCGCCGATGTTCGTCAATGTGGGCGCTTATGTTGGCGAAAATACCATGATTGATTCCCACGCTCTTGTCGGCTCTTGCGCGCAGGTAGGCCGCAATTGTCACATCTCGGCCGGTTCGCAGATTGGTGGAGTCCTCGAGCCCGTCGGAGCTCTTCCCGTGATCATTGAAGACGAAGTTGTGATTGGAGGGAATTCTGGAGTCTACGAAGGCACTATCGTTAAATCCGGCGCCGTCCTTGGCACTGGCACCCTTCTCAACCGATCCATCCCCGTCTACGATCTCGTGCGCGATGCCGTCTATTCTGCGAGCGACGACAAGCCTCTGATCATTCCTGAACACGCCGTCGTTGTCCCCGGCTCCCGCGGCGTATTGCATCCCACCGGCCAAAAATGGGGACTCTCTCTCTCCTGCGCTGTAATCGTCAAATACCGCGATGCCAAAACCGGCTCCCGCATCCAGCTCGAAGACTTCCTCCGCTAACCGGAGTCGAACTGCTCGCAGTACACTATCCAGTATTGGCGAAAACTCGACTCTTAGTTTTCTTTCTCCTTTAGATAAGTTTTTCTGCGCGCCTCTGCCTCTTCTTTTTCTTGACATTGCTCCGAATCGCGCAAAAATCGTTTCAACGGGTGCTGTCCGGATCAGAAAAAGTGCGGCTGCAGGTCGGCCGTCCCTTTTGGAAGTGGGTTTGGTTTTTCGTTTCGCCTCTTTCCACTGAGGCGCCATTTTCCTCTGCACCCGCGTAGCCCTCCCCGTTTAAAAGGAGCACTCGATGCGGTTCACCCACTTCCTTGCGAAAGTCTGTGTCTTGCTGTTCCTGTCCTTTGTCCTCATTCCAGCCTCTTCGGCCCAGACCGGCACCACCTCGCTTCACGGCACCGTCACCGACAGATCGCACGCCGTTGTGGCCGGCGCTAAAGCCACGCTGTTGAACTCCGCCCAGAACTTTTCACGTGAAATGGTTACCCCCGGCAGCGGAGAATTCGAATTTCTGGCGCTTCCACCTGGCACCTACTTGCTCACTGTTGAGAAGGAAGGCTTCAGCAAGTATGAAAACCATTCCTTGCAACTTCTCGTCAATGTGCCCAGCACGATCAACGTTATTCTCCAGGTTGGTTCGGTAAGCACGCAGGTGGAGGTTTCCGCGCAAAACGAGGTCATCAACACCACCGATGCCTCGCTTGGCGTCGCCTTTGGGGAAAATCAGATCAAGCAGCTTCCTCTTGAAAGCCGCAACGTCCCGGACCTGCTCAGCCTGCAGACCGGTGTCGTCTACACGGGCAATCGTCCTGACATCGACCCGACCAAGGACACCCGTAGCGGTTCCGTGAACGGGTCGCGCAGCGACCAGAGCAATGTCACCGTGGATGGCGTTCCCGCGAACGCAAAAGGCGGCTATGCATTCACCGCTGTCCTCCCCGTCACGCTCGACTCCGTCCAGGAGTTCCGCGTGACCACCAGCAATTGGGGCGCTGACGAAGGCGTCTCTTCCGGCGCACAGGTGGCTTTGGTCACCAAGAGTGGCACCAACGACATTCACGGCTCTGTCTACGAATATAATCGCAACTCTTATTTCAGCGCCAACGACTACTTCATCAAGGCTGCCCAACTCGCCAGCGACGCGCCCAACAAACCCACCAAACTCAACCGCAATATCTTTGGCGCCTCACTGGGTGGTCCCATCAGGAAGGATCGCCTCTTCCTGTTCATGAATTTTGAAGGCTACCGGGATGTCGAAGCCATCAGCGTCGTTCGTACCGTTCCGACCGCCGCCTTGCGCGATGGCGTCGTGCAGTACCTCTGCCCGCTCCTGAATAATGGCACTCTCGATACCACCACCTGTCCTGGCAACACCGTCGCGGGCCTCACACCCGGTTCTTCCTACACCGCGCCGCCGGGCTACTTCGCGCTCTCTCCCCAGCAGCTCACACAGATGGACAAGTTGGCTCCGGGCAATCCTTCCACCCCCGGCCCCAATCAGGCCGTTCTCGCTTACATGAAAAAGACCTATGGCGCGTTTCTTCCCAACGATCAAACCACCGGCGACCTTTTGAATACCGCGGGATATCGATTCCGCGACCCCACCAACACCAAGAAAAATTGGTACATCGCAAAACTCGACTACAACATCACCGCCGACGCCAAGCACCGCCTCTCGGTAAGCGGAGCCCTCGCCAACGAAAATTCTGATGCTTCCCTTCTCCAAGCTCCCTTCCTGCCGGGTAGCCCCGCTGAGAAAACGATTGTCGACTTCAACAAGGGAATTATTGCCGGCTATTCGGCCGTCATCTCCTCGGCGCTTGTCAACAATTTCCGCTATGGATTCGTCCGCCAGAGTGTTGGCACCATCGGCGACTCCAATCAACCTTGGAATTATCTTTCCGCCTTTCAGCAGGGAATCACCTTCTCTTCCACATTCCAGCGGCCCACTCATAATCTCACCGACGACCTCTCCAGGATTCACGGCAAACACACATTGCAACTTGGTTTTCAGTTTGCCTTCATGCGCAACCCGGAAACCAACTCCAATAACTCCTTCAACAGCGGCTACGCCAACCAGAACTGGTTCCTGAATTCAGGCCTTTCGACAACCGATTCACCACTCAATCCGTCCAATCCTCCCAACAACTATCCTGCCGTGGACTCTACCTTCCAGGGAAATTACGACCTTTCCGTCACATCCCTCTTGGGGATGATCACCCTCGGCAACGCTGTCTACAATTACCAGCGCAGCGGCCAGCCACTTGCCACAGGGTCTCCTGTTGTTCGCCACTTCGCTGAAGATTCCTACGAAATGTATGCCCAGGATGTCTGGAAGGTAAAACCGAGCCTTACGGTGACACTTGGACTTCGTTATTCGCTATTTTCTCCTCCGTGGGAAACCAACGGTCTGGAAGTCACACCCACCACGAGCCTCGGTAACTGGTTTAATCAGCGCGGCGTCGGCATGGCGCAGGCTCTTCCCGCCAACAGGTTGGCTCCGATCACTTACGATTGGTCCGGCCCTGCCAACGGCAAGCCCGGATTCTACAATTGGGACTATCGCAACTTCGGGCCTCGTGTTGCCTTTGCGTGGTCCCCTGCCTACTCGTCAGGTCTCCTTGGCGCGCTCTTTGGCGGTGCTGGAAAAACCAGCATTCGCGCCGGTTTTGGCATTGTTTACGATCGCGTCGGCGAAAGCCTTGTGGATACCTTCGATCAGAACGGCGCCTTCGGCCTTTCCAGCATCTTGAGCAACCCGTCCAACGTCGAACAATCCACCTTCGCCGCTCGCCTTACCGATATGAACGTTATTCCCCCAACCGACTATGCGGGTAACCCGGTCCTCCTGCCCGATGCCGGCAAGGGTTTTCCGAAGACTTTCCCCCTCGGAAACGGTGCCATTACTTGGGGTATCGACGACAAGCTCAAAACACCTTACTCCTACACCATCGATCTCGCTGTCAGCCGTGAACTTCCCTCCGGCTTCTCTCTCGATGTCGCTTATGTCGGGCGTCTCTCCCACAGGCTGCTTGCGCAGAGCGACCTCGCCCTGCCCCTCGACATATACGACAAGAAAGCAGGTATTGATTATTTCAATGCCGAAATCGCACTTGCAAAAATCTTCCGCCCCTTCCTGAAGGCGAATCGAACCGATGCCACCACCAACTTCAACCCCAGTCAACTCCCCCAGAATGTTCAACAATTCTGGCTCGACCAGATCCAATCGCTTGTACCGGGCGGCGCCTATACCATCAGCAGTTGCACCGCTCCAACCCCTCACGGCGCTCCGGTCTCCGAGCCGACTACCAACCCGATCGTTTTCGCGTTCGATGTCTTCTGCGGGACTCACTTCAACGATTCGCTTGGCCTCTACAAACTCGACTTCAATGGCTTCCCGGATTTCAACCTTCCCAGCCAGACGTATTTTTCCTCCGGCGGACAATACGCCTATTACTCTTCTCAATTCAGTTCACTCTACGCCTGGCGCTCCATTGCGCCTTCCAATTACCACGCCATGGAGGTGAGCCTGCATCACCGCATGAGCCACGGTCTCCAATTCGATTTCAATTACACTTTCTCCAAATCCATTGACATCTCCTCGAACGCCGAACGCGTCGGCGCGGCCAGCAACTCCAGCCTTCTCGAACCGAACAGCAACATCATCAATTCCTGGAATCCTCAGACCCAGCGCGGTGTTTCTGCTTTCGACCTTACTCATCAATTCAATGCCAACTGGATTTTTGAATTGCCCTTCGGGCGTGGAAAGTGGATTGCCAGGGATGCCAATCGTCCTTTGGATGCCCTCATCGGTGGATGGCAGATCTCCGGCCTCTTCCGCTTGACCAGCGGTTTCCCTATCAGCGTGGATAACGGCACCAGCAACTATCCGACCAATTTTGAGCTGGAGGGCAACGCCAATCAGGTTGCGCCCGTGCAATCCGGTGTTTACTTCAACACTGGCAGGCCCAACCTCTTTTCAAACGGGCCGGCCGCAATCAGCTCCTTTGATTACGCCTATGCCGGGCAAGCGGGCCAGCGCGATATCATCCGCGGCAACGGGTTCTTCACCGTCGACATGGGGCTCGCCAAGCGCTGGACTATGCCTTGGAGTGAAAAACAAGGCCTGCAGTTCCGTTGGGAAGTCTTCAATCTGACCAACAGTGTTCGCTTCGACGTCCAGTCCGGCCTGATTAATGGCAGCCTCGGCCTCGGCAGCGGTGGCAGCTTTGGCAACTACGGCGGCCTCCTCACCAACCCGCGCATCATGCAATTCGCACTACGCTACGAATTCTAATTCCTGCCGGCACCCTCTGTGCGCTTCCGGCAGATGTGGCGGCCACTTTCAAGCGGTCGTCCTCATAAAGCAGCAAATCTAGTTCATCCTCACACAGCCTCCGCAATTCTTGCCGAAGTTCCGCCAGAAACCCTCGCCACCTCACGCGCTTAGAGCGGCCCTCTTCCGCGCTAGACGCTAGCTTAAACACGCATTCAATTGTAACTATACCACTAGGTGTGGTATATTTATCATCGGAGGACGAGATGACAGAACTCTTCACACTCGACGAAGCCGCCGCGATTGCGGAGATTGAACCTGACACCGTTCGAACCGCGCTAGAAAAGAGAGCTGTAACCCCGTCTCGCAAGATCAAAGCGGGCAAAGCCGTGCGATACCGTTTCTCCGAGGGCGATGTACTCTTTCTTCTCGTCCTCGCGGAATTCCCCTTCCCCCTTTCCAAGGACGACAAAGACTCCCTAGCTCAGGTACTCGCCCATGGAAGCAAGACTGCGAGGCATTGGGTTTCTGACGGGCCGGACGTCGTGTTTCGCTCGGGTGACATGAAGATATTCATTGAGTGCAAGCATTACCGCGAAACCGTCGAGAGAAACGTGACCGCGTATCGCTGGGGTAAGGAGCGAATCACTTCGTCTCCGGACGTTCTCGGCGGGGAACCTGTTTTCCGAGGCACGCGAATCCCTTTGGAACACGTCGTGGCACTCTTCCGCAAGCACGTTGCCGACGAAGAGATCGCCGAGGACTTCCCTGCTCTCGATGAGAGAGACTTGGCCTATGCGCGGCTCGCGGCACGACTTGGACAGCCACCAGGACGGCCAAAGAAGCGTTTGCGAATCGAAAGGGAGCTCGGTGCCCGCCGTTGATTCGCATCTTGCTGGACGAACATGTTTCGCCGTCTTTGGTCGGCAAACTCGGTGATAAGGGTATCTTTGCTGTGGCCGCAACACATGTCGGTTTGTCTGGGGAACCGGACGAGAAAATCTGGAACTACGCTTTCGAAAATGACTTTGTCGTCGTTACAGGCAACGTGCGATTTTATCCGGCTTCTCAACGTCGAGGTGCACCCGGGTCTGATTGTCCTCCGCGAGGGCGGCCTGACCCGCGAGGAACAATGGGACCGTATCCAACCCGTAATCGCGTACATCTTGGAATCTAGCGATGAGAATTTCCTGGTGAACAAACTGGTCGAAATCTCGGGTGTGGACGAGTGGGAAATTCGCGAGATTCCAAAACCGTGACCATGCAAAGAACTGCGTTGCACCATAAGCAACGATTTCTGATCACTCAACGATTGGCCGAATGATGTGCTACTAAAGTTGGGCGCCGTTCCCCAGCATGGGAGACCGCTATGGCAAGCAACTGGTGGAAGATGTTGGCTACCGGCAAGACCAAGTAAAAAGAGTTGGACTCGGTTTCGAGCTTCCAGAGTCGTTATTTGGGCTACGCGGGCTACAAATTCTGGAGGCTACAGCAGCGTAATGAATAACCCGATGAAAATAAGGGAGAAAGTGGTCGGGCGAAAGGATTTGAACCTTCGACTTCCTGGTCCCGAACCAAGTCCTTAAATCCCATAAACGCTTTATCTGGCGTCGCTTACGGGACACGGATCCTTATTTCCCCTCTCTTAGTTGTCCGTAACTTGTACGTAGCGGCTACAAACTTGGAACCTAACCCTCCGGCTTGTTCGACGTTATTGCTACGGATAGCGCGTTAGAACGTAGCCGCCCGTGCGGCAGACGCTACGCGTGAGGAGCGGAGCAGTAGTGCATGTTGTTGAGATAAGTTTTGGGTCACAAGGAGGTCCCTGTGACCCATTTGAGAAAAATGATGCTGGAGGATCTCCAGCGTCGCAATTATTCGCAAGATACCATACGTTCCTACATCCGCACAGTTGAAGATTTCTCTCAACGATTCAACCGCCCTCCTGACCGCTTGGGCCCGCGGCACATTCGCGAATACCAAGCGGAGCTGTTTCAGAAGCGAAAATTGTCGCCAGGCACAGTAACGACCCGCCTTGCCGCTCTGCGATTTTTCTACGTCAAGACTCTAAAAAAGGCCTGGAGCATTGCGGAAACTCCTTATCCTAAAAAGCACCATCGGATCCCAGGCATTCTCAGCCCAGAAGAAGTTGCGGAACTCATCGATGCCGCTCGTACGCCCTACCAACGCATCCTGTTGATGATGCTCTATGCCACTGGAGTGCGGCGTACCGAGTTGGCCAAGATAAAAGTCAGCGACATCGACAGTCGGCGCATGGTGATTCACATTCAAGGCGGCAAAGGGCGCAGAGATCGTGATGTCATGCTCAGCCCCAAACTACTCAAGGCCTTGCGCCATTACTGGCGCGGCCTGAAGCGAAAACCAACCACTTGGTTGTTTCCAAACAAGCGCCGGCAGAAGACCGCCGATGCACCCATCGACAGCAAGGTGGTGTGGTATGCATGTCAGCAAGCCGCTAAACGCGCAGGCCTAAAGAAAGCCATCCATCCACACACCCTGAGACACTGTTTTGCCACGCACCTACTCGAAGCCGGCGCCGATCTGCGCACCATTCAGATCCTGTTAGGCCATAACGATCTGAAAGAAACCACCATTTACCTGCATGTTTCGCAACGTCATCTCCATGCAACCCGGAGTCCACTAGACGCCCTGCAACTGAAAGACGAATCACCGCAGAAGGCCTAGATGAGCCGGCCACCACTCGAGGTGGCCGATATCATCCGCAGCGCCGGAGCTGCCTTCATCGAACGAAACCGCCAGTGGATCGGCTGGAAGCACGTCAAAGTGCTGCTGGCCATTGCGCGCTGTCGGACTGCCGCACTGGGCGGCCATGTCGATGAGTGCACCCGTTGCGGGCATCGTGCCACCATCTCCTATAACAGCTGTCGCAATCGCCACTGCCCGAAGTGTCAGACCGCGGCTCGCGAACAATGGATCGCGGCGCGTCAAAAGGAACTGCTCCCCACGCGCTACCTGCACGTGGTCTTCACCCTCCCTCGCCGCCTGGCCCCACTGGTGCTGCAGAACAAGAAGGTCATTTATGATCTGCTGTTCCGTACCAGCGCGGAAACCCTTCTCGAGGTGGCACGCGACCCGCGACTGCTCGGCGCAGAGCTCGGCTTTTTCAGTGTGTTACACACGTGGAGTCAGCAGCTCCGCATCCATCCGCATGTCCACTGCGTCATTCCCGCCGGTGGTCTCTCGCCGGATCACACCCGCTGGATTCGCTCCCGAGAAAAATACTTCCTGCCCAAGGAAGTGCTGGCGGAAGTCTTTCGTGGCAAATTCGTCGACGCTCTCAAGCTGGCCTTCCAGGATGGTCAGCTCAACTTCCAGGCCAACCTGAAGCTTCTGGCGCAACCCAAGATCTTCGCTGCCTGGTTGCGGCCACTCCACCGGCAAGACTGGGTGGTTTACTTAAAACGTCCCTTCGGTGGTCCCAAATATGTCCTGCAATACCTCGGTCGCTATACCCATCGCGTGGCCATCTCCAACCATCGCTTAGTTTCCTTCCGTGATGGCCAGGTTACTTTTCGCTGGCGCGATTCGGCGCACCACAATCAGCAGAAGCTCAGAGCCCTGCCGGTCGATAGGTTCTTGCGGCGCTTCCTGCTGCACATCCTTCCGCAAGGCTTCGTGCGCATCCGGCATTACGGCTTCTTGGCCAGCCGTCGGCGCACCACGACTCTGCCGCTTTGCTTTCAGTTGCTGGGCGCAGCACACCACCCCACCGCCCATTCCGCAAACGACTCCCGCCCCCTGTATCGCTGCCCCAAGTGCGGTGGACCGATGAAGGTCATCGAGCGGCTCACCGCTGCTGACCTTCAACTTCGTTCTCCTCCAGAGGTCACCGCTGCGGCATGAAACGACTTTCTCCAACTCCAAAACTTCGCGTGCTCCGGCGCGCTCCGCACTCCTCTGTCTTACTCCTCAACACAACTCTTCCTCTCGCCTCTCTAACTCATCGCTTCGTCACAGTTTTTCTCGCGCATCCTCATTTACGCGCACTCCGGTTGCTGTTGCGCCTCGCAGCACAGCCTCGACACACCTCAACACCGCTCCTTCCCACGTTTGAATTTCCATAAGGCCCGCGTCTGCCGCAAACCCGGGCGGCCACCTTCAAACGGTTTTATCGAACGCGCCGCAGAACATCTCGCCCACCTTTCACCCCTCGCTGAGAACGCGCGTCCGATAAAACACTAGCGTTTTTCGTCCGACTTGATCGCTACCTGGTCGGCTCTGATTCGACGGCATCGGTTTGCGGATTTCCGACGTTCCAAGGGTGAACGGTTTGGAAGCAGGAATTTTGGTTTCGCCGCGAACGGCGCGGTCCGCTATTGAACTGTGACATTCACTAGGTTTGTGTGCTGGAGCGCGCCCGAAGTGGCCGTAACTGTGACGGTGTAATTCAGCGGCGGTGGCGCTGTCATTTGGTTGCTGCTTCCTCCCCCGCATCCGGCCTGTAGGGCGACCAACGCGACGAAAAGACTGCACAGCAGCCAGAAGCTGCGCCTCCGATTTTTCGACTTGCCGCTGGCCAGGCCTAGCCCGATTAAGGCAAGTGGGATTGGAAGAAAAACAGCATACAAAGGCCTTGAAAGCTGGCCTTCGCTCGGGAGTATCAACCGTGCTGACCGGGATGGTACCGTGACCGTGAGCGTCGAGGTAACCGGATTTGCGCCGGGCGTAACCGACGTTGGGGATAGCGAACACGTTGCCAATGCCGTCGATGGGTTCACCGGAGATGGAGTGACTGTACAGGATAGTTGAACGGCAGTGGTAAACGCCCCTCCCAGTGGAGCAATGGTGATTACGTCCGTCACTTGGCCTCCGCGCTTCGCGGTCAAGTTCACGGATGCAGGTTGAACCGAGAAATCGCCTGGCGACCCGAAAGTGGCCGTAACAAAGTCGTCGGAGTTCAGGGTGAGGTTGCACGGGCCTGCACCTGTGCACGCGTCGCTCCACCCTGAAAATGTAGCTCCCGGAGCGGGAGACGCAGTCAGGTTGACTGCTGTCTCGGGGGCGAAGCTTGTTGTGCAGGATCCTCCGCAGTTGATTCCTGCCGGGTTGCTTGTTACCGTTCCGCTTTCATTACCGGCTATTGCTACTAACAAAAGATGCGATGCAGCTGTAGCACCGCCATCTATCACAGTCACATTGCTGCTCCCTGTGTTCGCTACGTAGATCTTGTTGTTCATCTCATTGACCGCGAGGCCTTCCGGGTTATGGGCACCCAGGTTGATGATAGTTGTGACCGCATTCGTTGATCCGTTAATTATGGTCACGCTGCCGGGGTTCCTGCATGGATCATCTAGAAAACAGCCCTCGCTCGTTACGTAAATCGTGTTGGTCATGGAATCGAGGGCTACAGCATGCACAATGTGTGAGTTTGGGCCAGCGCTTACAAATGAGAGCGAGTTCGTTGCGCCGTCGATTACGGTCACTCCGCCGTTTCCTGTCACTGTAGAATCGTTTGCGTTCGCCACGTAAATCTTGTTGGCGGTTTGGTTCACTGCCACGCCCACTGGCGCCAGCGCGTTGGAATCGGTGAGCGTGGTAACAGAATTGGTGGTGCCATCAATTACTGTAACGTTGCCATGGTTAGACCCTGGATAATCCCCCTCGTTGGCAACGTAAATCTTGTTGGTTACCGGATTCACCGCTACGGCCACGGGAGTAAACGCGTTGGGATCGGTGACCGTGGTGGTGGAGTTCGTGGCGCCATCGATGACCGTCACGTTGCCAGGGTTGGTGCTAAAGGGTATGAGGATGCCGTTGTTGGCGACATAAATTTTATTCGTCACCGAGTTTACGGCTATGGAGGCGGAATTAAGACCGTTCGCGTTGGGATCTGTGACTGTCGTCGCGGAATTGGTGGCGCCGTCGATCACCGTGACATTGCCATTTTGGCCACCTACATAGATCTTGTTCGTAACTGGGTTAACCGCTACTGCACCCACATCGTTCAGTTGCCCTCCACCCGGCAAAGGGGTGACTGAATTGGTCGCGCCATCAATAACACCGCCTGGGAAGTAGATCTTGTTGGTCACCGTGTTTACCGCCACTGCTGCGGGGCAACCTCCCGGGAGGCTCGTGGCTGAGTTGGTCGCGCCGTCAATAACAGTTATGCTGGAAACGACGCTAAGAGGTTCAAGATGAACATTGCAACTCACAACAAAGATTTTGTTTGTGACCGGGTTCACGGCCACCGCTCGCGGTATATCGGTGCCAACCGGAATCGTGGCGACCACGGTTTGCGCTCGAGCCAATGCAGGCAAGACGAGCAACAAGCCTGCGGCGAGAAATTGGGAAATCTGAAACAGCGAGATGCGATCCTTGGATTTCATGACAATCCTCCCGTTCCGACCGGTCGGCGGGCTCTTACCTATCTTTTGTTTCGCGGCGAGTAGCTTCTTGGATTTTGGCTTAGTGCGTGCATCATAGTTCTCGAATCCTGAAGGAGGCAAGCAGCTCTATCTCTCCCTCGGCTCATTACCGATCGTCGTTACTGCGAGACAATTTTGCTCGCGTTCACGGTGATGACGGTCCCAAGGGCTGTACCGTTGGGCAGCACCACGGATGTGAAGATCGCGCGCAGGTGCCGGGCATTCTCGTCAAATACGAGATCCAGCGTCGCGGAGAGAAGTTTGTTTCCCGACAGGTCGAAAATCTGAATGGCTAATTTCCCCGTGCAGTGTGGATTCACTGAATATGTTCCGGAGAATGTCTCATCGGTGACGCTGCCGTTCAAACTGGCCGTAGCCTTGCCGTTCCGCAGATTTCCATCGCCATCAAGGGTGAGTATCCCAAGAGAGGCCCTGGGTCTGATGCCAACAATTGTTCCATTGGTGGTGAATCCCCACTTTCCGGCCACGGTTGCGTTTGAGCAGATACCTTCATCCTGAGCGTGCGCAGCGGGCGCCAAACTCAGAAAATTGACGCACGAAATAATCGCCAATGTTGTGCCTATGATGAGTCGCTTCATTCATGTTCTCCTTTGCACGTGAATTAGCTGTTGTACTTTATCGAGGAGCGATCATCCATCAGCTTTGACCGAACTCGAATGGTTCACCCCTTATCCAATACCGCGCAAAAAGAGCGAAAATGAGCTCAAGTTGCTAACCATCGCGCTTAAAGGGATTCGCTTAAGCCTCCCGCGGAATAGGAGTCGACGCTATCTCCTTGATTTTTCTTGTTTTACCGCTCGAGACCGAATCGGGCGATAGGCGAATCTTGTTGTTGGTTATCCTTTGTCAGTTATATACTTGCGCAACTCAAGGGTCGAACCTGGGGCTTCCTTGCACAATTTGAAAAGCTGAGCTTGGGTCCCCAGACGAGTGGTAGCTCCACCGCTAGCCTTTGGTCCCCATTGACCTGTTCGGATCGCATTATGAATGAAGCCGGACAAGACAGTCCGCGAACCGACCTTGGCGGCAAGGATAAACCAGTGCCAGGGGTGACGCCCGAGCGCTGGCAGAAGATCAAGGAACTGTTCATTGCGGCTTCCGAGCGAAATCCAAACGACCGTGCTGAATTCCTGAATCAATCCTGTGGTTCTGACGAATCCCTCCGCTCCGAGGTCGAATCCATGCTGACTGCGGAACGCCACGCGGCCGGATCCACGTTCCTGGACATAGCGCTGACGCCTGACCGCATGGTGGGCCGTCGCGTAGGGGCGTATCGGATTGTCGAACGGATTGCCTCTGGCGGCATGGCTGCAGTCTATCTCGCAGTTCGTGCCGACGACCAATACCAAAAGCAAGTGGCCGTCAAAGTCGTCCACCCACAATCGGCGAGTGAGGAACTCCTCAATCGCTTCCGCACCGAACGCCAGACGCTCGCCGGCCTGGATCATCCCAATATTGTGAAATTGCTCGATGGCGGCAGCACGGACGAAGGCCTGCCTTATCTGGTCATGGATTATGTCGAGGGAACGCCGATTGACGAATATTGCGACGCAGGCAGGCTCTCGATTGAAGGGCGTCTTCGTCTCTTCTGCCAGGTCTGCGCGGCTGTGCACTACGCGCATCAACATCTGGTCGTCCATCGCGACCTGAAACCCAGCAATATCCTGGTAACACCAGGTGGCGCTCCGAAATTGCTGGACTTCGGAATCGCCAAGGTCTTTGATCCGCATATCCCCGCGCAAACTCTAGTCGTGACACAAACCGCCACTCGCCGCATGACTCCCGCTTATGCCAGCCCGGAACAAGTACGAGGGCAAGCCGTCACCGCAGGAAGCGACGTTTACTCGCTGGGCGTCATCCTCTACGAGTTGCTGACCGGTCACCGACCTTACAAGCTAACGCAACCGACTCCAGCGGAAATAGAGCACGCGATCTGTGAGGAGGAGCCTGAGAAGCTAAGCACCGCCATATACCGCGTGGAAACTGTGACTGGCACTGACGGCACCACGAGTGCAACCCTCACGCCGGAATTGGTAAGTCAAACCCGAGAGGGAGAACCGGAGAAGCTCAGGCGTCGTTTGCGCGGCGACCTCGACAATATCGTCCTCAAGGCTCTACAAAAAGCACCAAAACGCCGATACGCCTCTGTAAAGGAACTGGCTGACGACCTGCAGAGACACCTCGACCACCTGCCTGTCCAGGCGCGGCCAAGCACACTGACTTATCGGGCTTCGAAGTTCGTCTCGCGGCGTAAGACCGAAGTCGTTGCTGCTGCCTTACTCTTATTCATGCTGGCAGGCGGGATCTCCTTTACTTTTTGGGAGACACGACGGGCCAGGGAAACAGCCGAAGCTAGCATCGAGAACCAGCATTCCAAAGGCCGCCCCTCCGTTGCGGTCCTGGGCTTTAAGAACCTATCTGGTAAATCTGAGACGGCCTGGCTCTCCACGGCCCTCTCAGAAATGCTGACCACGGAGTTGGCCGCTGGAGGACAGCTCCGCACGGCTCCCGGCGAGAACGTTGCGCAAATGAAGATTAACCTCGCCCTTCCCGAGGCGGACGCACTTTCGCGTGAAACTCTGCGTCGTGTGCGAAAAAACCTGAATAGCGACTTCCTGGTTCTCGGGTCGTACTTAGACCAGGGCGAGAACAATTCCCGCCAGGTCCGCCTTGACGTACGACTTCAAGATGCTGTCACGGGGGAAACGCTCACGGCTCTTTCTGAAACAGGAACGGAAACCAATCTGTCGGAACTCGTCACGCGTGCTGGCGCGGCTTTACGGGGCAAGCTCGGAGCCGGCCGCATTCCCCCTGATGAGTCGACTGGAATAAAAGCGTCGCTGCCCTCGAATACGGACGCAGTGCGGTGGTACGCCGAGGGCCTAGCAAAATTGCGGGTATTTGATGCACTCGAGGCGCGCGGCCTGCTGGAAAAGGCTGTCGCGGCCGAGCCGGGCTTCGCCCTGGCGCACTCGGCGCTTGCTGAAGCCTGGACGACTCTGGGTTATGAGGCGAAGGCACGAGAAGAGTCGAAAAAGGCGCTCGATCTTGCCGCTGGTCTCCCGCGCGACCAGAGCCTTCTGATCGAAGGCCGCTTCTATGAAACGGCCAATGAATGGGATAAAGCGATCGAGAGTTATCGTACTCTTTTCAATTTTTTCCCCGACAATATTGACTTCGGCTTGCGCCTGGCAGGGGCGCAAGCTCTGGCTTCGCGCGGTAGGGATCTATTGGCAACGGTTAACGCACTTCGCAAGATTCCACCGCCGGCGGGCGACGATCCGCGGATAGATCTGATGGAAACCAACGCAGCCAATTACCTTTCTGACTATAAGCGTCAAGCAGCAGTTGCGCAAGATGCAGTACGCAAAGCAAATTCTCTAGGTGCTCGTCTGGTCGAGGCCCGAGCGAAGCTTGCAGAGTCAGCGGCTAACCGGGCTCTCGGAAATTTGCAGGGTGCCAAGTCGGCCGCTGAGGAGGCCCGAAGGATATTCGCGACAGCGGGCGATCGTTCCGGGGAGGCACGCGCTCTGCGAGACACGGGAAGAATCCTGGTAAACCTGGGGGATTTCGAGAATGGCAAGAAAGCGCTCCAAGAATCCATAAAAATTCAAGATGAAATTGGCAATCGCACCGCAGAAATGACCAGTTTGATCAATATCGGGACACTGTTGTACCGCCAAGGCGATATTGCCGGAGCTAAGGAAGCATCCGAGCAGTCACTGGCAATCGCGCGTGAACTCGGCGACCCAGTCCATGAAGTTGATGCCCTGCAGCAGATTGCCGAAGCTGAGACTTCTCTGGAAAACCTAGCGGAGGCGAAGAAGCACTTCGGAGAAGCTCTGGCACTTTCGCGAAATATTGGAAATCTCGCTCAAACGGCGGGGATACAGGGCGATCTGGGTGTCCTTCTGATGCAGCAAGGTGATTTCACTGGCGCCAAAGAGGCTATGGAGGAATCTCTCAAGATCAACCGACATATAGGGAGTAAAGATGAGGTTGCCCGGGCCCTAGTCAATTTGGGAGGGCTGCGCGCCAATTTTGGTGCGCCCGGCCCTGCCCAGAAATTCTTTGCCGAAGCACTGCAACTTTTCAGGGAAACCGGAAACCAGCCAGCAGTGTGTCACACACTATACGTCATGGGAGAGGCATTGCACGACAGTGGAGACAAAGTTGGCGCGCGAGGGCGTCTGGAGGAAGCATTGTCCATTCAAGAGAAAATAGGAGCCAAAGGAGATGCGGCGCATACTCGGATGTCGTTGGCAAACCTCGCAATGGACGATCGACGTTTTTCCGACGCGGAGGGCTTGGCCCGCCAGGCAGTTGAGGAGCTCAAAGGTAGCAAAGATTCCGCGAGTGAGGCCGAGGCACAATGCAAGCTGGCTCAAACGCTGCACATGCAAGGAAAACTACAGGAAGCACAGAGTGCCATTGAGAATGCGGCGAAGCTGGAGGGGAACTCCGGTGACGTGGGTACGAGGCTCCCGATTGCAATCGAGGCGGCGCGCATCCAGGCGGCTATGGGCAGAACTACCGAAGCCCAAAAAATGTTTGAGGATGCGATCGAAGAATCTCGAAAAGTGGGAGCACTGCCGTTTGAATTCGAAGCGCGGCTTGCTCAGGCGCAAGCCAAAATCAAAGCAGGTGACTCTGTCGGGGGACGCGCCGAACTGAAAGCCATCGAAAAAGAAGCAAAGACTAAGGGCTTCGTGCAAGTTGCGGACGAGGCCGCCCAAAGTGCGAAGCAGCGCTAGTCATGGCCAATCCGCCTTTCAGCGACGTCACCCAACTCCTGAACCGCCTCAGCAGTGGCGACCAGAATGCCCTATCCGAATTGATTCCCGTCGTATATGACGAACTTCACCGCTTAGCGGCTTTCCATCTGCAGCGCGAACGTCCCGAGCATACTCTGCAGACCACCGCGCTAGTCCACGAAGCTTATGTTCGCTTGGTAGATCAAAAAGAGGTCCAATGGAAGAATCGAGGGCACTTCTTTGCCGTTGCAGCCCAGGCAATGCGACGGGTTCTTGTGGATTATGCCCGTAGGCACCAAGCACTAAAACGCGGCAGTTCGTTGCCAAAGATTTCGCTGGATGAGGCGATCGCTATTTCACATGAAGATATGCACCACGTCCTGTTGTTGGATGAGTTGCTGACTCGCCTTTCGACCATCGATCCTGCAGAGTCTCGCATCGTCGAGTTGCGCTTCTTCGGTGGGTTGACCGTGGAAGAAACTGCGGAAGCGATGGGGATCTCGGCCGCCACGGTGAAGCGGGAGTGGAGCGTCGCAAGGGCATGGCTCCTGCGTGAGATCAACGAGCGATCGAAACAAGATTCTCATCAACATCATTAATCCGATGTGCTTTGGTAGCTGTACACGCCTTGGTAGAAAGTCGGCTATTCGTCGAAGTGGAACCCGGACAACAGTTCCTCCACACTCTGTGTGATCCTAAGCAGTCTGTCCTTGGGTGAGTTCTCGCGAGCCCGCTGAATAATTTTTCTGTTCCTATCTGGATAGTTCAAAATAGCAGCCTGCCAAACCGAAGCAAGAACACCGAGATTGTACGTGTTGTCCGTAAAATGAAGTAGAACTCGTAGTCGAGAATACTGTGTAAGGCGTTGGTTTGAGATGACAACGAATGGTTCAGGCAAATGGATTTCAACCATCGGCATCTTAGACTTGCACTAGGCGCTCAATGGACCTTCGCATTTTGTAAGTCGCTGATTCTAAAGAAGTGGTCGGGGCGAATGGATTTGAACCATCGACCTCCTGGTCCCGAACCAGGTAAGCCAATCACCTAAGTCGCTGTCCTGGCGTCACTTGTGGGATTTCGGGCCGCTCTCAGATGGACAAGTTGGACAAGTTTCGGGATCACAAAGCACTTTCATGGCGGTACTGATAGCCAGATGTCCGGTAAGACAATTCAGCCAAATGGTTCCGAAAGCCGTATGGCGGAGGGAAATCCGGGATTTTCGAGGTCTGGGCGAATTCCGAACTCTCACGAGTTATTGCTCTCTCTTACCATTGGAAACGCAAGGCGAGTTGAATCAAGCGGGGGTCGTATGTATCGCCGATCTTGCCCACAGCACCAATCTGGTCCAAGTGATTCTCAGGCAACATGAAATTGGGATGATTGAACAAATTGAAGAACTCCGCCCGGAACTGTATTTGTTGACGCTCTCTTATCGGAAAATTCTTGAGAATGGCGAAGTCCTGGCTAACAAAGTGCGGACCAATGAGAGTGTTGCGCCCGACGTTGCCAACTCGTCCAGCTCTCGGAAAGGCAAAGACACTGGGATCAAACGCGTCGTCTGGATTACTCATATCTGTATGCACGGCAGTTACTCCGGGTCTTAGGTCGACCCGGTCACAGAATCCGGTGGCAGGAGTCCAGCGGTTCAGTCCGGTGTAGTCAGTGAACGAGCTCGCAAGAACCGTAAACGGAAACCCACTCCTGTAACTCGTTATGCCTGATAGCATCCAGCCTCCGGCCAGCTGGCCCAGAAATCCATGTGCGTTTCCCAGCACCGCTCGATTCGGTCCTACCGGGAGCTCGTACACCCAGGAAGCGATTAGCCGCTGGCGCGTGTCGAATGACGACATGCCGTAATCGAGCTTGCGGTTTCGCGAATCTGCAAAGGTCGCAGTGGCTCCGTCCGTAGGAAAGAAGCTGGAGTTGTCGTCCAGTGATTTGCTCAGTTCATAAGACGCAGTGAAGCTCAGACCAAAGCTGGTTCGCTTACGCGCCACAACGGCCAGCGCGTTAAAGTTCGAGTTACTGACGAAAGCGGCCTGAAGGATGTTGGAGTACTGGCGAAAAGGAAAAGTGCGTACGTTAGGAGCCTCGTCACCGCGTTTTCCGGGATCGTTGACCGTCACTGTGGGCTGGTTTGGGTCAATCATCACGACGAGCTTGCGGCCCTGAGAGCCGACGTATGAAACACCGATGGAAAAGTCCTTTCCAAGTTGACGCTCGATTTCCAGGGCGTAGTTCATCGCATACGGGCTCGGAGGGTTTGTGTCCCAGGCGCTGAAGGTGAGGACGCCTCGCTCGCCTTGGGGAACCACAGTTGGGTCGGGGCCGAACAACCGCTGGTTTTGGTTCAGGACTGTTGCCCAAGTGTAGCTGCCCCTCGGAAGTGTGGTCGTGAGGACAGGTGGAAAATTCAGGCCCATCAGAATGGGCACATCGTCAAAGATGTCGTCGTAGCTAAACCGAAAGCCGGTGCGGACCACTGTCTTTCCGTTGCCAAATAGCTCCGGCCAGAATTTAGGTGCATAGGCGACACCCAAGGAAGGCGCGAAGTTCCGCCTTGGCACACTGAACTGGCCTGTGCTAGGAAGCCGAGTGCTAACCGGAGTCAGCAGCAGTGCCGCGCGACCGAGTTGGGTCGGGTCCACATCAATACGCAAATTGCTGTTTAGGGCCATCTGCCCCACGCCAGGAACAAAGTTGCTCCCGCGATTGTCCTGCTCGCTATAAGCTCCTGGATATTCCCACCGTAGTCCAAAATTAACTGTGATGTTGTCGCGCGGCTTATAGGTGTCCTGAACGTATAGGTATACAGGAAGGCGCGACCAGGTCCGAAATGTCTCTCCCGTGCCGGTTGCCAAGCTCCCCCGCTGCGGTTGCTCGGACGCGAACGCAGACCAATCCGGGAATGAGACGGAACCGCGAAAAAAAGCATTCAGGAATAGATTGGCGATCTCACGACGGGCGGTCACGCCAAGGCGCAGAGTATGCCGATTGTGTCCTAGAGGTGCGATCAGCGAGACATCGTCCAGAAGCTCATAAGTGTTTGTTGCGCGTCCCTGTGGGAAATTGACACCAACGCCCAAGCTTCCGTTGGTCAACCCTCTGATCGTGATCGCGGGCAAACCGCCGTTCAACGGGTCTACACGTGTATCGATGTAACCGGGAAGCGGGTTTCCCGCAGCATCGGTAAAGATTGTGGCGGCGTTGACGGTCACATCGGCAGGCAGGAGGAAGGAACGGTTGCGTGAAAAGCCGAAACGGGCTTCGTTTACCAAGCTACCTGAGGCGTAAGTTTCCTGCAGAAGGAAGGAGTGCTGTGCAGGTGTATTCGTGACTGAGCCATTGAAAGGACTGTTTTGCTGGGCCAGGGTGCTGCCGGTGAACCAGGCGTAGCGGCCCGTCAACCTATGGTTCTTTGTTAGGTTCTGATCGATCCGCCAGAAATATGTTTCATCATTAGTTTCGTTGGGAGTCGTTCCCGCCCAATTCATACCGGTCGCGGCTAGCAGTTGAGGCGTGTTCGCGCGAGGCCAGAATTGAAGGAGCCTTTGAGAAACGAAGTCGGTGACGGCCGCGCGCTCTGCATCAGTCGGTACGCGAGCCGTAGAGGGGTCTTGGACGGTTTGGCGGAAACCTTCGAAACTAAAAAACCAGAAGGTCTTGTCCCGAAAAATGAATCCGCCGACCGTCCCGCCAAACTGATTGCGACGCAGCGGGTTCTTAGGCAGGCCGGCGCGATTGAGAAAATAAGGAGTGGCGTCCAGAGCCTCGTTGCGAGCGTAGTAGAAAAGTGTGCCACTGTAGGTGTTTGCGCCGCTCTTTGTGATGATACTCACCTGGGCGCCGCTGTTCCGTCCAACTTCGGCGCCGGCAATGCTGGTCGAGACGTTGAACTCTTGCACCGCGTCAGAAAGCCGAAAGAGGTTCAGCGGTCCATTGACGTGAGGATCGTTGTTGCTGATTCCGTCCAAGGTGTAGTTGTTGGACTGGTTGCGCATGCCTGCCACAGTAAAAGTCTCGACCGGTGTAAAGGCGACGCGGGCCCCCGGTGAGCCGGGGATTGTACCCGGCACAATCAGAGCCAAATTGAGGAATTGACGGTCCTGGAATGGAAGGTTTTGCATGGAGCGAGGATCGACAGCCGCGCCGATAGACGTTTTGTCCGGCTCAATCACTGGCGGATCAGCTTTCACTTCTACTGTTTCCTTCATTTCGCCCAGTTCTATTGTGACTTCGAGATGCACGGCCATCCCGACGTTAACCACGATCTGGCGCTCCACAGTGTGTCGAAACCCGTTGGCTTCGACGGAAAGGTCGTAGGTGCCGGGACGTAGTTGCAAGAATTCATAGCTTCCTTGCGGTGATGCCGTCGTGGCTCGTAACACGTTGGTCGCAGTGTCGCTCAGAACGAGCTGCGCACCGGGTACCACGGCTCCGGTCCGATCATAGACGCTCCCCATGAGACTTCCAGTCGGCACTTGCCCGACTACTGGGGATGCCGCGCACACCAGGAGCAAAGTGGTCAAAAACCTTAGTTTTTGTTTTGACAATTGCATCGGTGCCCTCAGAAGAGGCAGAAGCGTTCTACGGTGGGAGGCCGATGCGCCTCACCAACTCAATAAACCGTGGGTCGGAGCGTAGGTTGGCAAAGTGCGGGTCGTATTTCAGTTCGAGCAAATCCCTGGCGTGCATCTGATAGGCCTTTTCCAACCACTCGAAGGCCTCTTCTTTCTGGCCCAATCCCGCATACACTCCTGCCAGCAGATCCGGATGCACATGCCCTTGTTTCGAAACCTCTTTCAGCTTGGCCAGCAGATTTTCCGCGTCACTCCTTCTTCCCGCGACAGCGTAGGCATACCCCAGATGAGCTAGCCCCCGTGGAGTGCTGCCCTCTGAAAGGGCCACCGCTTTCTCAAGTTCCTGAATACCCTCTACAAGCTTCCCTTGCTGAACGTAAACATCGCCGCAATACAAGTGTCCAAGGTCGAGATTCGGATCTAGTTCCTGCATCTTCCGGCATTGCTCTGATGCTTCGTTATATTGACCCGCCAAGTAAAGCAACAACCAGCGATCCCATCTTATTCGGAGCGAGAGAGGGTCAAGCTCCACAGCACGTTTCGTCTCCTCGAGCCCTTCGTCAGCTCGCCCGATTGTCAGCAAATAACGGCCGTGCGAACTGTGAGCTCGGGCAAAGTTCGGATTGAGCTCAATCGCTTGCCTGATTTCCCGTTCAGCACCCACCCAGTCCCAACCGCACCAGAATTCCACATCCGCCAGAATTGCGTGAGTCTCGGAAGCTTCATCGTCCCTTTTGACTGCTTCCAGTGCTACCGCCTTGGCCTTTCGACAGGACTCGTTGGGTATTGCTGCGTTTGCGCCGGCGATCAGATAGGAATCCGCCAAGCCAGAATAAGGCAAAGCCCACGCTGGGTCTTTTTCGATCGCGACTTCAAAGTATCCACTCGCTTTCTGTCCTCCTGTCGGCCACAGTCTCTCCCAAAAGTAGCGGCCTTCCAGGTAAGCCTCGTAAGCCTCTGGGTTAACGGCGTGTGAGTTCGAGAAGCGCGCCTGCTCCTGGGGCGTGAGTTTGATTTGGATGCCATTCGCAATGGCGCGTGAAACATCATCCTGCAAATCCAAGACATTGCGGATGTCCCTCTCGAAACTGTCGGCCCAGATGTGCTTCTCTGGCCAAGCCTGGACAAGGTTTGCTGTGATCCGCACACGATCGCCGGAGCGCGCCACTGTACCCTCGACCAGCGCGTCGACCTGGAGCTCGCCGGCAATTTCTCGCAGGGACTTCTTGGTTCCCTTGTACTTCATCACCGAAGTCCGTGAGATGACGCGCAGTTGCCCGATTTTGCCCAAGTCAGTGATGAGCGCTTCGGTCATTCCATCCGCAAAATAGTCCTGGCCGGGGTCGCCAGTGAGATTCTCGAGAGGCAGCACAGCAACCGAGTGAACCTTCGTGGCGGCGCTTGCTCTCAGAAATCTTTGCCGGAATCCGCTGATATTGAGGCTGAGGAGCAGGGCCGGAATCGCAGCCACCAAACCAAGAGCAATCCAGAGCTTCCCCGGCTGGAGGACTGCTCCTAGTCTTGTCCGCTGTTTCAGTGAACGTTCAGCGTGCACGGACAAATCGTCGATGCGGTCCACTGAAGCGATAAACCGGTAGCCCCTGCGAGGGATCGTCTCGACGTAGCGCGAGCCTTCGGCCGAGTCGCGTAAGACATCGCGCAACCTCTTGACCGCCGTGTTCAAGCCAACGTCGAAGTCCACAAACGTGTCCGCAGGCCAGAGTCTCTTCCGTAACTCTTCCCGTGTGACGATCTCGCCGGGACATTCGAGGAGCAGCGCCAGAATCTGGAAAGGCTGATCCTGAAGCTTGAGCCTCACGCCGTGCTTACGCAGCTCGCCGCTTCTCAGATCCACCTCAAATGCAGCGAAGCGAACTCGTCGGGCTTGGGCTGACATCTCTGCGCCACCTCGGTCGGCGGACAGCATATCACTCAGCAGCAATTTGGAGCACCCTTTGGCTGTGTCACTTCCTGCCATAACTCTGCTCGTTCCAACTATTTGCATCGTCAGAATCATTCCATTTTGCCGCTATGAGCTGTCTATTGTTCCCGCCTCTTAGTCCGAGGGAAAGTTGCCCCGGCCAGTGAACGCGAGCACCCCCTCACGTTGATTGCGGGCCTAAACAAATATGAATAGGAGGAAACAATGAAAAGTTATGTCAGCTACTTAATTCTCGGTGGAGTGATCGCTAGCATGTTGCTCGGCCTTCCAGTCTTCCGTGGAACCCCATCAGGGATCGTCGCCACCGTGCATGCACAGGTGCCGAGAGACTCAGAAGCCTGCTCGGTTGCCACCCTAAACGGCGCCTACGGCTTTTTCAGGACCGGGATAACATCCGCCGGCCCTTTGGCCGCCGTGGGCATTGCCACGTTCGACGGCAAAGGTGGTAGCACCGCACGCCAAACCATCCGGAAGAACGGGATCACCGTCGCTGATCTTTTCACCGATCCGGCATTGAGCGGTCCGTACCAAGTCGACCCCGACTGTGCGGCAAGATTTCTTAATCCAGACGGCAGTGTCTTTGCCCATGCTGTGGTCGTTGATGGAGGCAACGAACTCTTCATCCTCAGCCTGTCGGATGCGAATGATGTCTACGGGGTCATGAAGAAGATTAGCAGTCGCCGAGAGCTCAAGGACTAGCGGAGGGCATTTATGAACAGCAGAAAGGCGCTAGCAAGAGCACTAGTAATCCTGGGAATTGTGAGCGCCGTGTTTCTGGCTGGATGTGGCGGCGGAATGTCGGCAAATATCCCTCCGCCTCTCCCGAAGAACCCGACTCCCACGATCACCGCTATCTCGCCAACCAGTGCTGCGGCCGGCAGTGGGGGGAGCTTCATGCTTACGATCAACGGCACAAATTTCGTCGCCGGTTCAATGGTTAACTTCGGCGGAGTGACGCTCTCCGCAACAGTGGTCAGCGTTAAGCAGCTGACTGCAACCGTTCCGGCTGCCGCGGTCACCTCTCCCGGCACCGTGGCCGTGACGGTTAGATCTGCTCTCTACGCCGGCAGTGTTGATTACCCATGACAGAGAAACCAGAAGCCTCTGTACTCACTGCAAGAAGAGCCGCGCAGCATTTTAGGCTCTCTTCGGCTGACGACGCTTGCGAGCATTTGTATATTCTGATCATGCGATCAAGCCTAGGCCCGTCTCCGCCTAATGCTGGCAGATACACCGTTGCCTCGCGGTTTCGGTGCCGCTCTTGCGAGCGTGGATACATTTTTCCAAGGGCTCCAGAACAGTTCGTTACCTCGCCGCTCTGCCTTGTAGGCTACGTGCGATGGGACGCACGGTCTGATCGAGTTCCTCCTCTCCAGACAATCATTTTCAGCAGCTTTCCAGGTCGCACTCCG
>Ga0210405_10001527_pt1 | contig 26141 bp, 20 predicted proteins | sample IncBWH11MmetaG_FD_155492 | JGI IMG/M metagenome (GOLD analysis project Ga0210405, IMG submission 155492) | Forest soil microbial communities from Barre Woods Harvard Forest LTER site, Petersham, Massachusetts, United States - Inc-BW-H-11-M | ecosystem: Environmental > Terrestrial > Soil >...
CGGTGATGATGATTGTCGTCGAAAAAATTGCTACGGGCAGGAATTGGCCTCGCGTGCGTGGTTGGTGGTGGCGGGCAATCCTCCTCAATGCGGTGCAAGTCGGCGCGGTCTGGCTCGCCGGCGTCGGCTGGAACGGCTGGATGGTCAGGCACAGGCCCTGGTCAGCAGACCGCCTGGGAGTTCTCGGCGGGGGACTGCTGGGCTACTTTGCGATTACATTCATTTATTACTGGTGGCACCGCTGGCGACACGAATCGGGCTTTCTGTGGCGCTGGATTCATCAGGTGCACCACAGTCCGCAGCGCATCGAGGTCATCACCAGTTTTTACAAGCACCCGTTTGAGATCCTTATCAACAGCATTCTCTCCAGCGCGATTCTGTATTTTGGGGTCGGCCTTGGTACTGAGGCCGCGTCCCTGGCGGTTTTGTGGAGCGGCCTTGCTGAACTCGTTTACCACTGGAACGTCCGCACGCCATACTGGCTCGGATACATCTTCCAGCGCCCGGAGAGCCACTGCGTACATCATCAGGAGGGCGTGCATTCGTTCAATTATTCCGATTTACCGATGTGGGACATGCTTTTCGGCACGTTTCGCAATCCGCGCGATTGGCACGCGCGTTGCGGGTTTGGCGCACAAGCAGAGATTCGCCTGCCTGAAATGCTGGTCGGCGTGGACATTCACAAAACGCGTCCCGCGGGCGAAGCGCAGTGAGCCGCGCGGGTGTTTTCCTGCTCGCCTTGGGCTTGATGCAAATGGCGGGCGATGTGCTTCACTTGCCTTGGTTGAAGGGAATCGGAGCGGCTACCGGAGCGTCTCCCGCTCCGAAAGTATTCTCTTCGGTACGAGGGCTTGAAACGTTCTCGACCCGCTTCTTTATGGAATGGACTGATATAGCCGGAAACTTTCACTCCCTAGAAATCACTCCAGAGCTCTATGCCAGAGTCCGGGGCCCCTACAATCGGCGAAATGTTTATGGAGCGTTGCTTGCGTACGGTCCTGTGCTGCAAACCGACGAACGAACTCGCGGAATGTTCAATTCCGTGGCCAGCTACGGCCTCTGCAATGGCGCGCCGCTGCTTCGCGACCTTGGTATTAACCCGGCGAACGTCCGTGGAGGTTTTGTGATTCGACTGCAACCGCGCGCGGACACGAACCGCGAGAATCTTCCCCTGTTGATATCAGCTCCGTGCTCATGAAGAATGGCTGGACGGGCGGGCAATACAGCTTGTATCGGGCGATTTTCGGAGCTTACCTTTTTTTTCATTTCCTGGGATTGTTACCGTGGAGTCGCGAGCTTTTTTCTTCACAAGGTGTGCTGCCGGCAGCCGCGGATAGTCCCCTCGTGCACGTCTTCCCCAATATCCTGGCTGTATTGGATGCGCCGCCGTTCGCTGTTTTTCTCGTTGCCCTCGCGGCGGCGTTGAGCATTGTGTTTGCGATTGGTTTCTACGACCGAGTGGCCGCGGTGGGGCTCTGGTATTTGGGCGCGTGCTTTCTCGGCCGCAATCCGCTGATTGCCAACCCTGCACTGCCGTACATCGGGTGGCTGCTGTTGGCGCATGCTTTTCTGCTACCGGCGCCGTACGGGTCTTGGGCCGCGCGAGGGCGAGCCGATCCGCGCGGCGGCTGGACCATGAGTCGATCCATATATCTGAGTGCATGGATACTCATGGCGCTGGGCTACACCTACAGCGGGTTCCTGAAACTGAACAGTCCGTCCTGGTTTGATGGCACTGCGTTGGCGCGCGTGCTTGAAAACCCGTTGGCGCGGCCGGGATTTCTTAGAATATGGCTTCTGTCATTTCCGCCGGTCATCCTGCGTGCCGCCACCTGGAGTGCGCTCGGTTTGGAGCTGGTATTTGCTCCTCTGGTGCTATTCCGTCGGGTTCGACCGTGGATATGGTGCGCGATGGTTTTGCTGCATCTTGGGCTGTTCGCGCTAATCAGTTTCCCAGACTTGACCGCGGGGATGATCATCCTTCATCTGTTCACTTTTAATCCAGCGTGGGTTCCCGTCGTCGCTGCAGGCGGCACGGAGGAGTTGTTCTATGATGGGCACTGCGGTTTGTGCCAGCACGCGGTGCGATTTATTCTGGCGGAAGACACAACGGGGACGTCGTTTCGGTTTGCGCCGCTGCAGGGCGAGACGTTTCTGGCGCGGGTGGCGGCGGAGCGGCGGGCGGGATTGCCGGATAGCGTGGTGGTGCTGACGCGGGACGGGGAGCTGCTGGTGCGGTCTGCAGCGTTCTTGCATATTTTTCGACGATTGGGCGGCGCGTGGCGCGCGCTGGCAGCGGTGCTTAGCGTGATACCGCGGGGGATGCGCGATTTTGTGTATGACTTCGTGGCGCGGATTCGTTATCGGGTGTTCGGGAAGCGCGAGGATTTGTGTCCGATTGTGCCGGCGGAATTGCGCGCGCGTTTTGATCCCTAGCGTGGTCGGCGTGTGAGCTGGGTCGCGCCGCGTTGACCGATGCTGTGAGGCGCCGGATTCGCGACACGAATCAAGAAATTGGTTGGGGCGAAAGGTAATTCGGAGAAACGTGATGCCACGAACAAATATTTCGAGCGGAACGCCTTGGGAGCCGGTGATTGGCTATTCGCGCGCAGTGCGAGTGGGGGCGAGTGTGTGGGTCTCCGGGACGACGGCGACGGATGCGCAGGGAAAAATTGTCGGCCTGGGCGATGCCTACGCGCAGGCGGTACAGACGCTCCAGAACATCGAGCGGGCGCTGCACAAGGCGGGAGCGAGCTTGGGCGACGTGGTGCGCACGCGCATGTTCGTTACGAGCATGGCGGATTCAGAGAAAGTCGGCCGGGCGCACGGTGAATTTTTCGGGAAAATCCTGCCGGCGACTTCAATGTTCCAGGTGAGCGCGTTTATTTCGCCAGAAATGCTGGTGGAAATTGAGGCCGAAGCCGTTGTGGGAAACGGGTAACTGCACTCGCGACGCGCTCAGAGCCTTGCTTCAAGTTCAATCCTGCCAGGGAAATGCCGCGCGGCGGATGTAACACAATATTCACAATGGGCGGGGCGGCGATTCGCTAGAATCGCGAGCCATGGCCAGGGACATCTTGCAGATAGTCGTATCGGCGGGCAACAGGGAGGGACAGAAGATTCTGACCCTCAAGGGCTCGCTAAACATTCAGACGATTTTCGAGTTTCAGAAGGCGACGCGCGAGGAAAGCGCGCCGAAGCTGATCCTGGATTTTAGCGGCGTGCCTTACGTGGATTCGGCGGGCCTGGGCGCGCTGGTGGGTGCGTATGTGGCGGCGCAGCGCACGCAGCGGAAATTGGCAGTGGCCGGAACGAATACCCAGGTGAAGGCGCTGATTGATATGACGCACGTGGGGACGCTGATCAAGTCTTACGCGACCGTGCAGGAAGCGGAAGAAGCGCTGGGGTAGATTTGCAAAGTTGAAATTGGAAAAGTGAAGCTAGAAAAGCGTCGGCTGGTGTTTGGTTTGTTTTGGGACGCTCACCTTCCTCGATTCGTCCGTATCGAAAATCCGCTTACAAAATCTCGGCTATGCCTTTGCTGCAGCGGCGGCTTGTTCGGCGTCGAGCTTGGGCTGGATCCAAGGGAAGACCGCGCGGACGATCAGAACATTCAAGAAAATTGAAATCAGGGATGCGGCCAGGGCGGCCGCAAAAATTTCCTCGCCCACCAACCCCGACTTTCTCGCTACCTCCACCAGAATGAACGAGAGTTCGCCGATTTGCGTCAACCCGGCAGCCACGGCAATGGCTGTCCAGATGGAATAACCAAACAACTTCATCACCGCCAGCCACACCACGAACTTTCCGAAGATGATCAGCAAGAGCATCACGCCCAGCAGCGGAAGATTGTGCAGAACGACCGATGGAACGACCAGTGTGCCGAGTGAAACGAAAAATAGCGCCACGAAAGCATCGCGCAGCGGGATCAGCGAATTGTGCGCGTGATGCAAATCCTCCGCGCCGCTGATGGAGATGCCGGCCAGAAATGCGCCGAGCGCGACGGAGAAGCCGGCGGCTTGGGCGGTGGCGGCCGAAACCAGGCAGATGGCGATTGCCACCAGCAGAAAAAGCTCGGGATCTTTCGTGCGGGCCACCAGGCGGAAGAGACGCGGAACCAGCGTCATCGCCAGAATCGCGAGCGGAATGAGCAAGAGCGTCGCTTTACCCAACGTCCATGCAGCTTTTGCGAAGCGGCCTTCGGCGGGACCGCTGAAGATCGGGATGATGATGGTCAGGAAGACGACGGCGATGTCTTCGACGAGCGTGATGCCTATCATGACGCGGCCGTAGGCGGTGCCCATGGCGTTGCGGTCGGCGAGCAGGCGCGCGAGTACCATGGTGCTGGCGACGGAGATGGTGGCGCCGATGACGAAGCCCTGAGTCATGGGCCATCCGGCGAGCCAGGCGACGCCCAGGGCGAACGACATCGAAAGCAGAATGCCTAGCGTGCCGCCGCCCAAGGCGATCCACTTCACGCGCATCAGGTCGGGGATGGAAAATTCCACGCCGATGGAAAACATCAGGAGGACCACGCCGACTTCCGCGAAAACTTCGAAGGCGTGCAGGTCGGAGATTTGCACGCCGGGAGTAAAGGGGCTGATGACGATGCCGCCAAGGACGAAGCCGAGGATGAGTGGGAGTTTCAGCCGCCAGGCGAGCAGGCCGCCGAGAACCGCGGCGAGAAAGATATAGGTTAGATCGCGGAAGAGAACTGGACTGGCTTCCATGGGGCCTCGTTGTGTGGCGCAGCGGCAACAATTTACTGTGGGGCCGGGTGTGGGGCAATGCAAAAAGCGGTGCTGCCGGAGGGATCCGATTCGTCGCCAGAGGATGGGGCGGGTCTGAGACCCGCCCCTGCGCCGCGTGATGCAGCTCAGGATGCATCGGGCTGCAGCGCGATTCACGGGGTCGAGCATCAAAATGCGAAGAGCGATCCTTCGCTGCGCGCAGGATGACGGACGAAAGAAAGAGCACAGACAAGATTGTCTGTGCTACGGGAGCCGACGGCAAATTGGGAACATCGCGCGAGGTAGGCTCCGGCGAGGCGCGCGAGTATGCGATAGAATGGCAGGGCGATGGAACGATTTTACCGCGCGACGATGAAGATTACCGGCGACACGGTTTTTGGCCGGCTCGCGTTTACATTTCTGGTGTTGTGCGCGATCGGATTCGGCGCGGCGGTGGGGTTGCTGTTCGTGTACTCGGGGGATTTGCCGGAAATTCACGCGCTGCAGGATTACCGGCCGAACGTGGTCACCGAGTTGTACGCGGATGATGGGCAATCCATTGGGACGTTCGCGCTGCAGCGGCGGATTCTGATCACCTACGGGCAGATTCCGAAAGTTCTGAAGGACGCCATCCTCACCACCGAAGACCAGCATTTCGAAGAGCACTGGGGCGTGGACATTCCGCGAGTGCTGCAGGCAGCCTGGCACGATATCGCCAAGCACCGCCTGGCGGAGGGCGCCAGCACGCTGACGATGCAGCTGGCCGGCGGACTTTTCCTGAATCGTTCAGACCGCAGCGCGCGGCGCAAGATCGAGGAAACGATCCTGGCGATCCAGATCGAGCGGCACTACACCAAAGAACAAATTTTCACGATGTACTGCAACCAGATTTATCTGGGTTCGGGGAATTACGGCTTCGAGGCGGCGTCCGAATATTATTTCAGCAAGCCGGTGGGGCAATTGACACTGGCGGAAGCCGCTACGCTTGCGGCCATCATTCGCGGGCCAATTTATGCGCCCATCAACCATCCGGACCGCGCGCTGGCGCGGCGCAACCTGGTGGTGCAATTGATGGCACACGAACGCAAGATCACCGAAGCGCAAGCCGATGCCGCAATGAAGGAGCCGCTGGGGCTGCACCTGGAATCGCTGCGCAATGACCTGGCGCCCTATTTCGTCGAAGAAGTGCGCCAGTATCTGGAGCACACCTACGGCACGGCCGCGGTCCATGAGCAGGGACTGCGTGTGTACACGTCGTTGAATGTGGCGATGCAGAAGGCCGCGGACCAAGCGGTGCGCGATGGTTTGCATGCCTACGACCGCCGTCACGGCTGGCGCGGAAAGCTGCCGAACATCCTGGAGCAGAATCTGGGCCCGCTGGAAAAATATCAGGATGAGGATTGGCGCAACACGCCGCGCAAGGGCGACTACGTCGACGGTTTGGTGACTGCAGTCGAGCCCACTTTCGCTTCGATTAAAATCGGGACGTACCACGCGATGCTGACGCCCGCGGACTTTGCGTGGACGGGCAGCAAATCGCCCAAGCAATTGCTGAGGGTGGGCGACCTGGTGTGCGTTTCGGTAAAGGACGTATCGGGATTGACGGTGCGCGCGCAACTGGAACAAGTGCCGGCGGCGCAGGCCGCTTTGCTGGCTATTGATAACCCAACAGGCGAGATCAAGGCGATGGTGGGCGGCTACGATTTTGAGGAATCGAAATTCGATCGCGCCACGCAAGCAGTGCGGCAGACGGGCAGTTCGTTCAAGGTGTACGTGTACGCCGAAGCGCTGCAAATGGGCATGAATCCGTTCGATACCGTCGTGGACGAGCCCGTCACGTTTCGCAGCGGCGGGCAAAATTATTCGCCGAAGAATTACGACGAGAAATTCGAAGGACGCATCACGCTGCGGCGTGCGCTGGCGGATTCGCGCAACGTTCCGGCGGTGCGTTTGCTGGATCATGTAGGCGTGCAGAACGTGATCGAGCTGGCGCGCAAATTCGGGATTACGAGTCCCTTGCCGCCGTATCTGCCGCTGGCGCTCGGCGCCGCCGACTTATCGTTGATGGAACACACCTCCGCATTCACGGTGTTTCCCGATGACGGCATTCACATCGAGCCGCACTCCATTCGTCGCGTGACTTCGTACGACGGCGCCGTGTTGGAAGAGCCTCGCCCGAAGGTGAATGATGTGATTCCGCCGGAGGTGGCGCGGACGATGGTGGCGATGCTGGAGGAAGTGGTGCAGTTCGGAACCGGCGTGCGCGCGAAGGAACTGGGAAGGCCGTCAGCGGGGAAGACGGGCACGACGAACGATTTCACGGACGCGTGGTACATCGGATTCACTCCGCAGATCACGGCTGGCGTGTGGGTGGGAAACGACGATAAGCGGATTTCGCTGGGGAAGAAAGAAACAGGGGCGCGGGCGGCTTTGCCGATCTGGCTGGAATTCATGCAGCAGGGGATTCAGAGCTTGCCGGTGGAGAATTTCCCGAACGTAGTGCCGCTGGAAAAGCTTGCGCCCACCAGGCCGGTGCAAGTAGATGTGCCGGATACCGCGCCGCCGGCTGATGCCGCGGAGCAGGGATTGACAGAAACGGCGCTGCCAAAACAAGCGCCGGCGCAGCCGAAGCCTGCGCCAAAACCCTCGGCACCAACACCTGCGCCTGCGAATGTGAATCCCGCCTCGGCGTCCTCAACGCCACCGCATTCATAGCGCCGACGTCTTGCATGGTGTTTCGGACCGCAATTTGAAATTCATCTGTAGCGCATCCAAAGCTCCCGCTCGACGATTCCGAGTAATTATTGAATTCTTGTGCCCGTCGCCCGGGAGGATTGTATTTTCTCCATGCGGCGTCGGAGATACCTGCTGTTCGCCTTTACGTGCATGACGTGTGCACTGTTCGGCAGCCCGCCGACTTCCGCTCAGATCTCACGCCGACTGGACCGCTGTCTTGCGTACCCCACAGTTGCCGACGACATCGATGACAGGCGCGAAGAAGTGCGCGCAAAGGTCGCTGCGACGGAAGGCGTGCCTACGCCGGCGCAAACAGTTGTTATGGATGAAGCCAAATTGGATGGGCCGACTCATCTGCCGGACGCCACTCGGAAGCGGCCTCTCGCCGGGCTCAAGCGGGGCACTTTTAAAGCCGACTCTGCATGGCGGGGAGATGTGCGGGAAGTTTCGATTCGAGGCGCCTGGGCAGACGAGGGATTTTTCAAGGTGCAACCAACTGGGAGAGCACAGGTCGTGAGCACTGAGGAGGCAGTTCAACACATTCTGTTGACCGTTCATGACAATGAGGGATTGCAGTATCGGTTAGGGGACGTTGGGATCCGCTCCTCCAATCCTGATAACCCTTTGATTTTTTCCAGCGATGACCTGCGGAAACTCATCCATTTGCAGGAGGGAGATATTCCCAGCGCTCGGAAAGCGAGAGCAGCAATCGAAGCGATCACGGAATTGTACAGGCGCGACGGATCGATTGACTCCGTGCTGGCACTGATACTGGATAAGGATGATCAAAATCAGCGTAGTTCGCGGCTGATGGAGATCGCTAAGGAAAAGCAATACCGATGGGGGGAAGGTCGAGGTTTTTGGTCCTAACGCGCTGAGGGAGGACCTGTTGAGGTCAAGCTTGAAGCCCGGGGACGTCTACCGGGATCGGGTCGTTGAGAACTTCCTGAAGGAACACACCTCTTCCTTGCCACCGGATATCGCATCTCAGGATATCGATTTCCATCGCAATGTGAACAGCGGCACAATGGATCGACGTTTTAATTTTCAAACCGGCGCGCAACGGCAAGGGTGAATCCTTTCCGTCGGGTTCGTGAAGTCACCGAAATGGATCCCAGCCTTGGGATTGCAGCCGCTGCTCGCGTCCATCAGGCGCCACGAGAATCAAATGGCGGTTGCGGGTGATTTTGCCGATTGGCGTAATGGCTGCAGCGCCAGGGGCGCGGCTTAGTTTTTTTGCTTGGCGCGGTGAGACGGTGAACAGGAGTTCGTAGTCTTCGCCGCCGTGCAGGGCTAGTTGCCGCGGGTCGAGGTTGCGTTTGCTGAGTTTGCGTGCGACTGCTGCTGGAATCACAACGCTCGGGACTCGCCTGGCGTAGATCTTCGCGCCGACTTTGCTGGCGGCGCAGAGACGGGCCAGGTCGGTCGAAAGGCCGTCGGAGAGATCCATCGCGGATCTGGCGATTCGGTGGCGGGCCAGCCAGGAGCCCAGTTCGACGCGGATCCTGGGATACAGGTGGGGCTGCAGGAGGGCGCGCAGCTGGCGGTTGCGGGCGTGGCCACGCCGAACCAGCTCCAGCCCGAGTTGCGCACGCCCCAGCTTGCCGCTTACGTAAATGATCTCGCCGGGGCGTGCGCCGGAACGGGTCAGTGCGCGGCTGGGGGCGATTTCACCGAGCACGGTGATGCTGACGAACACGGCGCGACTCCGCGTGGTATCGCCGCCTATAGCGCTGATGCCCAGTTCGCGAGCGGCGCGGTCCATCCCTTGCAGGAATGCATCAAGCCACGGGCCGATGCGCGAGGACGGCAGCGCAAGAGTCAAAAGGAAGAAGCGCGGAGTAGCGCCCATCGCGGCCAGGTCGCTCACGGCGCGAGCGAGAGCCTTATACCCGACTGAATCTGGCGGGTGCGTTTTCACCCGGAAGTGCACCCCTTCCAGAAATGTATCGCAGCTGAGCACCCAATCGGTGCGGCCGCCGGGCGAAAGGACAGCGGCATCGTCGCCGATACCGAGGCGCAGACGGGATGGGCCACGTCTGCCCGAAGGTAGCGCTCGAGCGATTTTTTCGACGAGTTGGCGTTCTGGCATCATCCTGAACTTTCGTACAGTTGTGTCGCGCTTCCAGAATAAGGTAAGGTTTCTGCGAGGGGAATTATAATCAAGGTTGGGGACGTGCCGATCAGTCCTTTGCACAGATGGCGAGACTGTGGAAAACTTAAGTTTGAGGTTGACCACGATGGGTGCGCTGACTACAATTCACCGGGTTTTGTATCCGTCTTGCCGGATTGGACTTAGTCGCATACCGCGATACCGCGATTGGGGAATCGCGGATTCCGATCAACCGATTCAAGCTTACAGCGGGAAAAATTAACATTATGAAGGGCAAGTATTACACGTTTTTTATTGCTTCGAGCGCTTCCGGCGGGATGCGGCGCGTTCGTGTGCCTTTCTACGTGCTGCACGCGCTGGCGATTCTGGCGGCGGTGGGTGGTGTGACGGTGCTGGCGGGCATGGGCTCATACTCCCGCATGTTGTGGAAGGCCACCAATTACAATTCGCTGCGCCGCGAGCAAGACACCCTGAAACAACAATATAAGGTGCTGCAGACCGAAGTGAAGGATACCAACCAGCGCCTGGATTCGCTGCAATCGCTGGCGAGCGAAGTGGCGATAGCTTACGGTATCACCCGCTTCCGGCAGACTCCTTTCGCGTTTGGCGACGATCCCGGTGCACCAGACGTCGAGTACCAGGAATCTCTGGACGAGTTCAGCTACCTCCAGCGGAATGCCTCTGCCGTGACGATGTCCGATGGCGGGTTGCGGCTGCTGCCGGCTTCGCAACTTAGCAGCCTGGGGATTGTGCCGACTCTTTGGCCCGTCGTGGGAGAAATCACCGGGCATTTCGGCGAGCGACTGGACCCGTTCAGCGGTGAGGGCGCGTTCCATGCCGGGATGGACATTGCTTCGCATTACGGCGATTCGGTACACGCAACGGCGGACGGGATCGTTGCAGTGGTGGAACAACGTGCTGGATACGGCAAGCTGGTAGTAATCGACCACGGGTTCGGAGTCAGCACCTGGTACGGGCATCTTTCAGCGTTCAGTACGCACGTGGGCACGCACGTGAAGCGTGGTGATATTATTGGACTGGAAGGCGCGAGCGGGCGCTCGACTGGGCCGCATCTACATTACGAAGTGAGAATTTACAATACGCCTGTGAACCCCTGGCGTTACCTCAGTACGGCTGCTACGGCAGCTTCCGCAGCGGATTAGTCCCTCTCCACTTGAAGTCCCGGTTGATCTTCTTCGAGTTGAAACTCGACCTTACTGAACCTTACTGAGAACTGTGCGGGTACGCTGCAGGCGGTGGTGCGGCTGCGTGAGGCGTGGCTGGAGCGTGGCTTCCGGCAGGCTTGGATGGCGGCGCTGGCGCGGCGCTTAGCATATCGGGAGTGATTTGCAGCGTGATGCGCACCAATTTATTCTGGTGGTTGATGGTGGCGCGGGCGAGGAGCGCTTGGAGGAACAGGTATTGTTCTTGGGTCATCTGACGGCGCGTGTGCGGATCGGAGAGTGCCATGGAGCCGGCCATTTTGCCGGTTTCGAGCAGGAAGGCGAGCTGCACGGCGTTTTTCAGGGCGTCGCATTCGGCGTCAATCGTAATTTTCAGGTTGTCGCGGTCGGGCTGGCCGGCCAGCGTGATGGCTTGCACGCTGCGCGCAATTTGTTCCAGCTGTGGCGAGTTGTGCAGAGGGGCGTAGATGCTCTGTGGCAGACGATCCGTGCGCGCCACCGCAAACAGCGGCGCACCAGCGACGCGTTGAATGCGTGATTGCATGGCGGGGTCACGAGTGCCGTAGCGTTTGAGATAGATGTCCGCGAGTTTTCGAACCATGTCATCACGGTCGCCACTGGCCAGGGCGAGTCGCGTTGGCGCGAGAAACTCATAGGAGATCGTCGGATTGCCGGATGCCGTCGTGACGGAAGAGTGCGCGTCCGGTCCAGCATGCACGGTCGCGCGGCCTTTGCTGCTGTAGTCAAATAATTTTTGTTGGTCGAAGCGGCCATCGGCAATGGCGAGGGCGCGATTCGCGTCGATATCTTTGGGCGAGTTCCCGAAACTGCCGGGCCAGAATGCGATGGCGGCGTGGTCGAGGTCGCGCGTGTAATCGAAGCCTGTGTCGCGGACGAAGTTGGCGTAGTCGTGATCGGCTTGCGGGCCGGGCGTTGCCAGGCCCAGAGCGGCGGCGAGGGGCGAATTCTGTAACGTGCGCAAACTGGCTGCGTCTATATAAGCGATGACCGGCGCATCGGCCGGAAGCTGGCTGAGAATGTCCGGCGGCGGGCCTGCTGCCGGCACACCTGGAACCGTGATAACGATGGGCGGGAGCGGACGAGCTTGCCAGAAATAGTAAGCCACGCCCGCGCCGATGAGGCAGAGCAGCACGACGGCGATTGTGATTAGGGCGCGTTTGGCGGAAGAGAGCGGCACGTTAAATGAATGTTCGGCGCTACCGAACTTAGTGTAATGTTTTTGTTCCCGGCTGCGTAGAATATTCAGCGCGGCGGGTGTGTGGGGTTTGGCGCAGCGAGGTGTGGCGTATGAAATCGACAGGGAAGAAAGCGCTGGGTATCGGCATTCTTGCATCGCTTTGCGTTTTTACGGTGCGAGCGCAGGATGCGGCAAAGCCCCCGACGCCCGCTGCACCGGCAACGACGCCCTCCAAAACGCAAGCAGTTGCGGCGATGCCCACCGCCGATCAGGTGCTCGATCACTACGTGCAGGCTATCGGAGGCCGCGCCGCGTGGCTGAAGCTGAACTCGCGCGTTTCCAAGGGCTCCATTGAAATTCCGGCGATGAATAATCTTACGGGCACGGTAGAAATTCACGAGAAGGCGCCGAATTTTATGCTGGCTGTAATCAATCTGGGCGGTGCGGCGTTCGAGCAGGGTTTCGATGGAAATATCGGATGGTCCAATAATCCGCAGAACGGATTGCGGGAGCTGTCCGGCGGGGAACTGGACGACGCGCGGCGCGAAGCGAATTTTTATCACGCGCTGGAACTGCGCAAGAATTACACGAAGATTACGGTGACAGGAATCGAGAGAGTGGACGAGCACGACACCTACGCGCTGGAGGCCAGGCGTGCGCAAGGCGTGCCGGACAAAATGTACTTCGATATGCAGACCGGACTGATGGTGCGAAGTGTGAATCAGCGCTACACGCCGGACGGCGTCACCGAGTTTACGGCGGACGTGGACGACTACACCGAAGTGGACGGCGTGAAATTGCCTTTCACCGTGCGGCAGACGGGCGCGAGCGCGACCTTTATTATCCGCTTCACGGAAGTGCACCATAACTTGCAACTGACAGACGCCCAGTTTGCGAAGCCGCCCGCCGAGCCGCCTGCGGAAACCCCGGCAGCTCCTGCGGAGAAGCAGCCGGAATAAGGAAACCGAATTCGACGAAAAACGGGATTAGCTGTATAATAGGACACGGCTAGTACTTGGAGAGACCAGGTAAGTGGCGATCTGGCAATGGTTTTGCGGCCAACAGAAAGTTGCTTGCAATTTGATTGCCTGTGTGATAGTTTTGCTCGGTTTGCCAGTGCTGGCGTAGCTCAGTTGGTAGAGCATCTGATTTGTAATCAGAGGGTCGGGGGTTCAACTCCCTCCGCCAGCTGAGTTCGAAGTACCGGGAATCTTTTGGCAAGGGTTGCGGACGAAACTCCTCGCGACAAAAGCGCTAGGGCTGGTGTCTTTGGACACGAGCCCTTTCTGCATTGCGGAGTGCCCCGTACAACGTTGCTGTTCAATCAGGTTGCGTGCGAGAAGCGGGATGCAGTTGTGTCCCGGAGGATTTCACGGGACGCGCTGGCAGCGTTCCGAATGGTTTTGCGGGACGGGTGGGTGAGTGGCTAAAACCAGCAGACTGTAAATCTGCCGCTCCTTGCGGGCTACGGAGGTTCGAATCCTCCCCCGTCCACCAGTAACCCGCGTTACCCAAGCGAATGGTCGGACCGTCTGGCGAAGATTGATTCGCGGACGAAAGAAATTCAGAAGCGCGGCGGCCCCAGCGGCGATTCTGATGGCAACGCGGAGGGACTTGGGGCGACCGGTACGAGCCTGGGTAGCTCAGTTGGTAGAGCGCGTCCTTGGTAAGGACGAGGTCACCGGTTCAATCCCGGTCCCAGGCTCCAGATCGCAGTCAGCGCAGCGCGGCTTGGGGGAATCAGGAACGCAGCTGCGCGTGGCGCTGGCGAAAAGTTTGCAGGGCATGAGCGGGGGTAACTCAGTGGTAGAGTCTCTGCCTTCCAAGCAGATGGTCGCGGGTTCGAGTCCCGTCCCCCGCTCCATGGCGCGGCCGATTGCGCAGGATCTGAATATTTTTTGCAGCTAGTAGCGCAGTGACATCTTATCGCGCGCCTCTCGCCGCGAAGCTCTGATACGAGGGTGATACCAGCATGGCGAAAGAGAAATTCGAACGGAATAAGCCGCATGTGAATATCGGGACGATTGGTCACATTGACCACGGCAAGACGACTTCGACGGCGGCGATCACGAAAGTGTTGTCGAAGAACAATCCGAAGGTGGCGTTCCGCGCCTTTGATTCGATTGACAACGCGCCGGAAGAGCGCGAGCGCGGCATCACGATTGCGGTTTCGCACGTGGAATACGAGACGGCGAACCGGCACTACGCGCACATTGATTGTCCGGGTCACGCCGATTATGTGAAGAACATGATCACGGGCGCGGCGCAGATGGACGGCGCGATTCTGGTGGTGGCGGCGACGGACGGTCCGATGCCGCAGACGCGCGAGCACATTTTGCTGGCGCGGCAGGTGGGCGTGCCGTACATCGTGGTGTTTTTGAACAAGTGCGACATGGTGGACGATCCCGAGTTGCTCGAGCTGGTGGAGCTGGAAGTGCGCGAGTTGCTAAAGAGCTATCAGTATCCTGGCGACACGTTGCCGGTGATTCGCGGTTCGGCGTTGAAGGCTTTGGAAGGCGATGCGAAGTGGGAGAAGTCGATTTTGGAATTGATGGAAGCGGTGGACAAGAGCATCCCGCAGCCGGTGCGGGATATTGACAAGCCGTTCGCGATGCCGATCGAAGATATTTTTTCGATTTCTGGTAGAGGAACGGTGGTGACGGGAAGAATCGAGCGCGGCAAGGTGAAGGTGGGCGAAGAAGTGGAGATTGTGGGTTTCCGTCCGACGATGAAGAAGACGGTGACGGGAATTGAAATGTTCCGCAAGCTGCTGGACGAGGGCATGGCGGGAGACAACGTCGGGTTGCTGCTACGCGGCACGGAAAAGGATGAAGTGGAGCGCGGGCAGGTGCTGGCGAAGCCGGGATCCATCACGCCGCATACAAAGTTCAAGGCTGAAGCGTACGTGTTGACGAAGGAAGAAGGCGGGCGGCACACGCCGTTTTTCACGGGGTACCGGCCGCAATTTTATTTTCGCACGACGGACGTGACGGGGGATGTGAAGTTGCCGGCGGGAGTGGAGATGGTGATGCCGGGGGACAACATATCGTGTGAGATTACGCTGATCACACCGGTAGCCTTGGAGAAGGGCTTGCGCTTCGCGATTCGCGAAGGCGGGCACACCGTGGGCGCCGGAGCGGTTGCCGAGATCATCGAGTAAACGACTATGAGAGAAATCATCACGCTGCAGTGCAACGATTGTAAAAACCGGAACTACACGACGACCAAGAATCGCCGCAAGCACACCGAGCGGTTGGAAACGTCTAAATTCTGCAATACGTGCAGAAAACACACCGGCCACAAGGAAGTGAAATAAGCCGGATGCACAAGGCGTCGGCGGATGTTTCCGGCGCCATCGCTTGCGGGCTCTAGCGCTAAATTCGAGCCGCAAGCTCGAATTTAGGGGAGTAGGTTTAACGGTAGACCATCGGTCTCCAAAACCGAGAGTGGGGGTTCGAATCCCTCCTCCCCTGCCAGTTTGTTGGCGCTGAAGCGGGCAGGGAACGTAGCTGGATTAGCGGATTAGGACACGGAGTGAAATGGCCGACGCGATACGCACGAACCGAGACGAAGAATCCCACCGCGTAAGCGGGTTTGCGCTTTTGGAGCCGGTGCAGAAGCTGGGTGGTTACCCGAAGCGTTTTCGCTCGTTTCTGCACGATGTGCGCGTGGAAATGCGGCAGGTGAACTGGCCGTCGCGCGCGGACGTGATTTCCACCACCATCGTGGTGACTGTGACGGTGGCGTTTTTCGGCGTCTATTTCTTTTTGACCGACTCGATCTGCACACAGGTCATCGGCTGGTTGATGAAATATGCAAAGAAATTCTGAAGAAGCCAACGCGAGCAACGAAGGCAACGAAGTGAGCGACTTGAACGCAGTGCCGGAAATGCCCGAAGGGCACGACGAAGCCGCCGCCGCGGGGGCGATCCCCTCGACGAAGCAGTGGTACATCGTCCACACCTACTCGGGCTTCGAGAAGAAAGTAAAAGAAAGCCTGGAAGGCCGCGTCGCGGCGTTCGGGCTGACCGACAAGATCGGGCAGATCATTATCCCGACGGAATCGGTGGTGGAAGTGCGCGGCGGCAAGAAAGTGATTTCGCCGCGCATGTGTTATCCGGGCTACGTGCTGGTGGAAATGGATATGGACGATTACACCTGGCACGTCGTGCGCTCCACGCCACGCGTCACGGGATTCGTCGGCTCGGGGCAGACGCCTTCGCCGCTGACCGAAGAAGAAGTGCAGAATATTTTGAACCGTGCGACGACCACGGCGGAGAAGCCTAAACCGAAGCTGTCGTTCGATCGCGGCGAGAAAGTCCGCATCGGTGAGGGGCCGTTTGCGAACTTTACAGGCGTGGTGGAAGAAGTGAATTCCGACCGCTCGACTCTGAAGGTGTCGGTGACGATTTTCGGACGCTCGACGCCGGTGGAACTGGATTTCGCGCAGGTGGAAAAAGTAGCGTAACCCAAGATGCGCCGCGCGCTCGAATGCGCCGCGCTCTGAAACGAAGAAGTGAAGTAAAACGGGGAAGAGATGGCAAAAAAAGTACAGGCTACCGTAAAACTGCAGTTGCCCGCCATGAAGGCCACACCGGCGCCGCCCGTGGGCACCGCGCTGGGCCCGCACGGCGTGAACATCATGGACTTCTGCAAGCAGTTCAATGCCAAGACGGCCAAAGAGCCGGATGGCATGATCATTCCGGTGTTGGTGACGATCTACAGCGACCGCACGTTCACGTTCATCATGAAGACGCCGCCGGCTTCCGAGCTGATCAAGCGCGCGGCGGGGATCGTGAAAGGCTCTCCCGAGCCGAACCGTAACAAAGTCGGCAAGCTGACGGCTAAGCAGGTGGAAGATATCGCCAAGCTGAAGCTGCCGGACCTGAACACCATGAGCCTTGCCTCCGCCGTGAAATCGATCCGGGGAACGGCGCGCAATATGGGTGTAGAGGTCAGCGATTAGTTTGGCAGCACGCGCAGGAGTCCGCACCGAAAACGGACGCAAGTAGTTCTTAACTGCGCAGGAGAGAAAAACGATGGGTCGTTCGGCAAAAGTCGGCGGGAAAAATATCGATCGGGCGCGCAAGCAGGTCGAGGCGCGTCCCTACAAGCTGGAAGAGGCCGCAGAGCTACTGCGCAAAGTTCATTACGTGAAGTTCGATGAGACCGTCGAGCTGGTTTTGAATCTGGGCGTGGATTCCAAGCAGTCGGACCAGATGGTGCGCGGCACGGTGGTGCTGCCGCACGGCCTGGGAAAATCCAAGCGCGTGGTGGTGATCGCCGGCGGCGAGAAGATTCGCGAGGCGCAGGAAGCGGGCGCGGATTTTGTGGGCGGCGACGACATTGTGGAAAAGATTCAAGGCGGCTGGACGGATTACGAAGCGGTGATCGCAACGCCGGACATGATGCGCTCGGCCGGCAAGCTGGGCAAGGTTCTGGGACCGCGTGGCCTGATGCCGAACCCGAAGACTGGCACGGTGACGACCGACGTGGCGAAGGCGATCAAGGAAATCAAGGCCGGTAAAGTGGAATTCCGTCTCGATAAGACGGGGCTGATTCACTCACCGGTGGGCAAAATCAGCTTTACCGCGAAGAATTTGGCGGACAACGCGCATGCGCTGCTGGCGGCCATCATCAAGGCCAAGCCAGCGGCGGCCAAGGGCAAGTTCATCAAGAAAATCACGCTCACCTCGACGATGGGCCCAGGAATTCTGATCGAGGAAGCGGAAGCGGATACGGCGGTAGCGGCGGCAGCGTAGGCAGAACGCGCGACAGGGAGATTGGGGCATGAAGAAGAAGTCCGAAAAGGTCACGCAGGCGGAAGATCTGAAAAAGCAGCTGGCGACTGTCTCGACGGTGATTCTCTCGACGTTTCAGGGAATTACGGTGGAACAGGATACGCAGCTGCGCCGCAGCGTGGAAGCCGCCGGTGGAAAATATCAGGTGGTGAAGAACACGGTCGCCGAGCGCGCAGGAGCCGGCACGCCTCCGGAAGGTTTGCTGAAGAATCTGAAGGGGACGAACTCGATCGCCTACACCAAGACGGACCCGGTGGCGCTGGCGAAAATTCTCACCAAGGTCGCTAAGGATGTTCCGGCGTTTCAATTTCGCGCCGGCTGGGTGGAAGGGCGCGTCATTTCCATTCAGGAAATCAAGCAGCTGGCAGACCTGCCGAGCAAGGAAGAACTCATCAGCAAGGTGATGTTCCTGCTGAATGCTCCGGCGCAGCGCGTCGCCACGGCGCTGGCAGCTCTGCCGCGAAATCTGGCAGTCGTGACGAGCGAGGCAGTGAAAGCCAACAAGTTTGCGGGCGGCGGCAACGCAGGCGGTGCGGGCAGTACAGCACCGGCGCCCGAAGCGGTTCAGCCCTAAAGTCGTGCCAACAACTGAGCAGCACCGCAATCCCAGCAAGGCAACGGTTTTTCAATTCGGAGGAGGATAGGAAACAGCAATGGCCAGCAAAGTCGAAACAATTCTGGAAGAAATCAAGGGTCTCACGCTGCTCGAAGCTTCTGACCTCGTAAAAAAGATGGAAGAAGCCTTCGGAGTATCGGCGGCAGCGGCAGCGCCCGTAATGGTAGCCGGCGGCGGTGGCGCAGGCGCGCCAGCGGCGGAAGAGAAGACGGAATTTGCCGTCGTTCTCACCGAAGTCGGCGCCAACAAGATCAACGTGATTAAGGCGGTCCGCGAAGTCACCAGCCTGGGCTTGAAAGAAGCCAAGGATCTGGTGGATGGCGCTCCCAAGACGGTGAAAGAGGGCGTCAACAAAGAAGAAGCGGCCACCATCAAGAAGAAATTCGAAGACGCCGGCGCGAAAGTCGAAGTCAAGTAACGCCTGGCAGTGCGGCCCGCGAAACCATTGCGGACGGGCCGCGAAGGAATTCGCGTACGCGCGCACTCCTGAGGATCCTGGCACTTCACAATACGTCCTTCCCGGACTGACGGGGCGGGTGTCTACCCGCATCGTCATTTCCGGCATGAATTTATATTTAAGGATGGTCCATGAGCAATCGCAACGGTAATCGCGCCAATCGGGAACGAGCACGCCTGGACTTTGCAAAAATCAAGACCACGGTGCAGATTCCGAACCTGATTGACGTGCAGAAGAAGTCCTATCAACGGTTTTTGCAGATGGATTTGCTGCCGAGCGAGCGGGAAGATTCCGGTTTGCAGTCGGTCTTCGCCTCCGTGTTTCCGATACAGGATTTTCGTGGTCTCTCGCAACTGGATTTCGTCGATTATGCGATCGGAAACTGGGAGTGCAAGTGCGGCCATCTGCGCGGCCTGCACCATTTGCGCGCCACCTGCCGCAATTGCGGAGCTTCGGTCGTCACCAATCCTTACAAGACCGGCGACGTACTGTGCGCCAAGTGCGGCACGTTCAACAAGAACACGCCGACTTTTTGCAATAAGTGCGGCGATCCCGTCACGCTGCAGCTGAAGTACGACGTGAACGAATGTCAGGAACGCGGCATGACCTATTCCGCGCCGCTGAAGGTGACGATTCGTCTGACGATTTACGACAAGGATCCGGATACCGGCGCGAAGTCCATTCGCGATATCAAAGAGCAGGAAGTTTTCTTCGGCGATATTCCGCTGATGACCGAGAACGGCACGTTCATCATCAACGGCACCGAACGCGTCATCGTCAGCCAGTTACACCGTTCTCCCGGCGTGTTCTTTGAAACGTCGAACAACCGCAGTTACTTCCTCGGCAAGATTATTCCGTACCGCGGATCGTGGGTGGAGTTCGAGTACGATACCAAGAACATCCTGTACGTGCGCATTGACCGCAAGCGCAAATTCCTCGGCTCGATTTTCTTGCGCGCGCTGGGGTTGAAGTCGAACGAAGACATCCTGCGCACGTTCTATCAAGTGGAGCGCATTTCGCTGCGCGAGGGAGAGCTGTACTGGAACGCTTCGGAAGGCTTGATCGACCGCAAGCTGACAAAGGAAATCAAGCATCCGAAATCCGGCGAGACTCTGGTGGGCGCGCACAAGCGCATCACCGAGCCACTCTACAAGGAACTGGTGAAGGCGCGCGTCACCCAAGCCGAAATCGGCGTGGCTGACCTGGAAACAGCTGTAACCGTAAGCGAACTGGTGAACCGCCAGACCGGCGAAGTGCTGCTCGAAGCCAACAAAGCGCTGACCCCGGAAATGTGGGCTTCGATCGCCGAAGCTGGCATCACGGAAGTGGATGTCTGCTTCCCGGACCGCGACGACACCGGCATCATCGTGACGCGCACGCTGGAAAAAGACTCCATCCGTTCGCCGAAGGAAGCGCTGATCGAAATCTACCGCAAGCTGCGTCCGGGCGATCCTCCGACGCTGGAGACCGCCACGGCGCTCTTCAACGGAATGTTTTTCGACGCGCGCAAGTACGATTTCAGCAAGGTGGGCCGGCTGAAGTTCAACATCAAACTGGGCCTGGAAACTCCGCTGGAGAAGCGCACGCTCGATCCTTCGGACTTCGTCGCGGCGATCAAGTATTTGCTGAAGCTGCGCAAGAACGTGGGCTCGGTGGACGACATCGACCATTTGGGCAACCGCCGCGTCCGCGCCGTGGGCGAGCTCCTGGAAAACCAGTTCCGCATCGGCCTGGTGCGCATGGAGCGCGCGATCAAGGAAAAGATGTCCGTGTACCAGGAAATGTCGACCGCCATGCCGCACGATTTGGTGAACGCCAAGCCCGTCATGGCGGCGATTCGCGAATTCTTCGGCAGCTCGCAGCTTTCGCAGTTCATGGACCAGACCAACCCCTTGAGCGAAATCACGCACAAGCGGCGCCTTTCGGCCTTGGGACCAGGCGGCTTGTCGCGTGAGCGCGCGGGATTCGAAGTCCGCGACGTGCACCCGACGCACTACGGCCGCATTTGCCCGATCGAAACGCCGGAAGGTCCGAACATCGGCTTGATCAGCTCGCTTTCTTCCTACGCGCGCATCAACGAATTCGGCTTCATCGAATCGCCGTATCGCAAGGTGAAGAACGGGCGCGTGATTGACTTCGTGCAGATCGTCAACTCCGGCGACAGCGAATTCAAAGCCGGGGAAATCGTCGAGAAGGAAAAAGTCGAAGACGCCAACGAAGAGCTGAAGCGGCGGCGCGTCGTTTGGGCGGCGCATTGCTTCTACCTCTCCGCCTGGGAAGAGGATCGCTACGTCGTAGCGCAGGCCAACGCGTCGCTCGACGAAAAAGAACGCATCACCACGGAACTGGTGAACTGCCGCCAGGCCGGCAACTTCGTGCTGAAGAGCCGCGAGGAAGTTGACTACATTGACGTCTCGCCGAAGCAGCTGGTATCGGTCGCAGCCAGCTTGATTCCGTTTCTCGAGAACGACGACGCCAACCGCGCGTTGATGGGCTCGAACATGCAGCGCCAGGCTGTGCCGCTGATTCGTGGCGACGCTCCGCTGGTGGGCACCGGCATGGAACGCGTTACGGCTCGCGATTCCGGCGCTGTCATCGTGTGCAAGCGCGATGGCATCGTGGACCAGGTGGACTCCGAGCGCGTGATCGTGCGCGTGGAATCCGATCAGTCCGGCGTACTGAGCCGCGAAGTCGGGTCGGACATCTACCTGCTCACGAAGTTCAAGCGCTCGAACCAGAACACCTGCATCAGCCAGAAGCCGCTGGTGCGCGCGGGCGACCGCGTGAAGCAGGGTCAAGTGCTGGCCGACGGTCCTTGCACGGATCGCGGCGAGCTAGCGCTCGGCCGCAACGTGCTGGTGGCCTTCGTGCCCTGGCGCGGGTACAACTTCGAGGACGCGATTCTCGTCAGCGAAAAGCTGGTCGAGGAGGATTACTACACTTCGATTCACATCGAAGAGTACGAAATCGAAGCCCGCGACACCAAACTGGGTCCCGAGGAAATCACTCGCGACATTCCCAACATCAACGAAAGCTTCCTGCGCAATCTGGACGAGAGCGGCGTGATCCGCATCGGCGCGACGGTGAAGCCGGGCGACATTCTGGTAGGCAAGGTAACGCCGAAGGGCGAAACCACGCTGACGCCGGAAGAAAAGCTGCTGCGCGCGATTTTCGGTGAAAAGGCCGGGGACGTGCGGGACGCTTCGCTCTATTGCCCGCCGGGCATCGAAGGCACCATCGTGGACGTGAAGATCTTCTGCCGCAAGGGTGCGGAGAAGGACGAACGCCACAAGGCCATCGAAGCCGCGCAGGTCGCCAAGCTGGAAAAGAACCTGGCCGATGAAATCCGCATTCTCACGGACGAACGCTTGAAGCGCTTGAACGACTTGCTGGGCGGACAGACTTTGACCGCCGACCTGCACGACGAGCGCACCAACAAGCGTTTGCTGACCAAGGGCAGCGAGTTGACGCGCGACATTCTGGAAAAGATTTCCACGCGCAACTTGAAGCGCCTGCGGCTCAACGACAAGGACCCGCTGCTCATCGAGAAGATCGACGAGGTCGAAGAAATGACCTCGCGGCAGATTGATGTGCTGCGCAAAATCACTGACGAGCGCATCGGCAAGCTGAAGAAGGGCGACGAGCTGCCTCCGGGCGTGATCAAGCTGGTGAAGTGCTACATCGCCATGAAGCGCAAGCTTTCCGTCGGAGACAAGATGGCCGGCCGCCACGGTAACAAGGGCGTGATCGCGCGCATCGTTCCGAAGGAAGACATGCCCTACATGCCGGATGGCACGCCGGTGGAAATCGTGCTGAATCCGCTGGGCGTTCCTTCGCGTATGAACGTCGGACAGATTCTCGAAACGCACCTGGGCTGGGCTTCGAAAGAGCTCGGCGAGAAGATCGGGAAGCTGCTTGACAAGGAAACGCGCGCGGAGGGCGTGCGCAAATGGTTCAAGGATGCGTTTGGTCCCACGGCGGTGTGGAAGACGATCACCGGAATGGACGACGACGAAATCCTGGACCTGGCGCATAGCTTCCGCGACGGTGTGCCGTTTGCGACTCCGGTATTTGACGGCGCGCGCGAAGGCGACATCCGCCACTTGCTGCAATTCTCCGAGCTGCCGGAGAGCGGAAAGATTTCGCTCTACGACGGCATGACCGGCGACCTGTTCGCGCAGCAAGTGACCGTGGGCTACATCTACATGCTCAAACTCTCGCACTTGGTGGACGACAAGATTCACGCTCGCTCCATCGGGCCATATTCACTGATCACGCAGCAGCCGCTGGGCGGCAAGGCGCAATTCGGCGGACAGCGATTTGGAGAAATGGAAGTGTGGGCGCTGGAGGCATACGGCGCGGCGCACATTCTCCAGGAGCTGCTCACCGCGAAGTCCGACGACGTGTATGGCCGCGCGAAAATTTACGAGGCCATCGTGAAGGGCGAGCCGGGAATCGAGCCTGGCGTGCCGGAATCCTTCAACGTGCTCGTGCGTGAGTTGCAGTCCTTGTGCCTGGACATCGAACTGATGAAGCGGCAAAAACCGCAGCTGGAAAAAGTGGAAGCCGCGGACTAACTGCAGGCAATCGCTCCGCGGAGAAATTCCGCGGAGCGCAAGATTCTTAGTAGTTGTTTTTGTTTTACTGGATTTGGGTCCCGCTCTGCGGGACAGGAGGATCGCCCTTGTACCGATCGAGCCCGTATGATCGCGCCAGCCAGATAGCGGATTTTGATTCCATTCGCATCAGCCTGGCAAGTCCTGAAAAAATCCGTTCCTGGTCGCATGGTGAAGTGACCAAGCCGGAGACCATCAATTACCGCACTTTCAAGCCGGAACGCGACGGATTGTTTTGCGCCAAGATTTTCGGCCCCGTCACGGACTGGGAATGTTTGTGCGGAAAATACAAGCGCATGAAGCATCGCGGAGTGATCTGCGACAAGTGCGGCGTGGAAGTGACGTTGAGCAAAGTGCGCCGCGAGCGCCTGGGCCACATTGAGCTGGCTTCGCCCTGCTCGCACGTGTGGTTCTTCAAGGGTCTGCCCAGCCGCATCGGCTACCTGCTGGACATCACCATGCGCGACCTGGAGCACATTCTGTACTTCGAGACGTTCGTCTGCATCGATCCCGGCGAAGTACTGGGTTTGAAGCAGAAGGACATCATTCCCGAAGACAAGCTGCGCGAGTTGCAGAAGGAATATCCCGGAAAGTTCACCTACGGGATGGGCGCGGAAGCCATCAAGGAATTGCTGCGCCGCGTGGAAGTGGACAAGCTGTCTGAAGAGTTGCGCGAGAAGATGAAGATTGACCCCAGCCTGCAGAAGCGGATCAAGTTCGCCAAGCGGCTGAAGGTGTTGGAAGCGTTCCGCAAGAGCGGCAATAAGCCGGAGTGGATGATTCTGGATGTGATTCCGGTGCTGCCGCCCGAGCTGCGCCCGCTGGTACCTCTGGATGGCGGCCGTTTCGCCACCTCTGACCTGAACGACTTGTATCGCCGCGTGATCAACCGCAACAACCGGTTGAAGAAGCTGATGGAATTGCACGCGCCGGACGTGATCGTGCGCAACGAAAAGCGCATGCTGCAGGAAGCGGTGGACGCGCTGTTCGACAATGGCCGCCGTGGACGCGTGCTGCGCGGCACGAACAATCGCCCGCTGAAGTCGCTGTCCGACACGCTCAAGGGCAAGCAAGGGCGTTTCCGCCAGAACTTGCTGGGCAAGCGCGTGGACTATTCCGGACGCTCCGTCATCGTCGTCGGACCGGAACTGAAGCTGCACCAGTGCGGTCTGCCGAAGAAAATGGCGCTGGAGCTTTTCAAGCCGTTCATCTATCACAAGCTGGAAGCCGCGGGACACTGCACCACCATCAAGCAGGCCAAGGAATTGGTGGAAGCGCAGGAACCGGTGGTGTGGGACATTCTCGAAGATGTGATTCGCGAGCATCCCGTGCTGCTGAACCGCGCTCCCACGCTGCACCGCCTGGGCATTCAAGCGTTCGAGCCAGTGCTGGTGGAAGGTAAGGCGATCCGCATTCACCCGCTGGTCTGCACCGCGTTCAACGCGGACTTCGACGGCGACCAGATGGCCGTGCACATTCCGCTGTCACCGGAAGCGCAAGTGGAGGCGTCGGTGTTGATGCTCAGCTCGCACAACATTCTTTCGCCGGCCAACGGCTATCCGCTGGCAGTGCCCACGCAGGACATGGTTCTGGGAATTTATTACATGACCAAGTCCAAGCCGCAGGCCAAGGGCGAAGGCCGCGCGTTCGGCTCACCGGAAGAAGTTGTGATGGCTCTGGAAGCGAACGAAGTGGAATTGCTGACGCCGATTCGCATGCGTTACACCGGAGAATTGATTGACCTCACCAACGCGTATGACGATCAGGACGTCTCGCACACCGAGCCGGTAAATCTGAACAAGCAGTTCCTGCACACCACCGTTGGCCGCGTGATCTTCAACGATCACTTGCCGACGGACATGCCGTTCATCAACGGCTTGCTGAAGAAGAAGGGCGTGCAGGCGCTGGTGCAATATTGCTACCTGCGCTTCGGCCTGGAAAAGACGGTGGTGGCGCTCGACAAGCTGAAGGAACTCGGTTTCCTGTACGCGACGAAGTCCGGAGTTTCCATCGGCATCAGCGACATGGTCATTCCCAGCGTGAAATTCAAGCTGGTGGATTCGGCGGAGCACGAGGTGGTGAAAGTCCAGCAGCAATATCTGGACGGAGCGATCACCAACGGCGAACGCTACAACAAAGTCATCGCCATCTGGTCGGACGTCACTGAGAAAGTGGCGGACGAAATGTTCAAGGCCCTGGAAGAGCAGGACAAGCAGGGCGTGATCAACCCGGTGTACGTGATGGCCGATTCCGGAGCGCGCGGATCGAAACAGCAGATCCGCCAGCTTTCGGGCATGCGCGGATTGATGGCCAAGCCCTCGGGCGAAGTCATCGAGACGCCGATCACTTCCAACTTCCGCGAAGGATTGACCGTGCTGCAGTACTTCATTTCGACGCACGGCGCACGTAAGGGCCTGGCCGATACGGCGCTGAAGACGGCCGATTCGGGCTACCTGACGCGGCGGCTGGTGGACGTGGCGCAAGACGTGATCATCAATGAGTTCGACTGCGGCACGGCGGACGGCATTTACGTGGAGCCGATTTTGGAAGCCGGCGTCGAAGTCGAGCCGTTGCGCGACCGCGTGGTGGGCCGCGTATCACTCGAGAAGATCAAGGACTACGAAGGCAACGTGATTGTCGAGATCAACCAGGAAATTACTGAAGAACTGGCGAACTCGATTCAAGCAGCCG
>Ga0210405_10001528_pt1 | contig 26133 bp, 26 predicted proteins | sample IncBWH11MmetaG_FD_155492 | JGI IMG/M metagenome (GOLD analysis project Ga0210405, IMG submission 155492) | Forest soil microbial communities from Barre Woods Harvard Forest LTER site, Petersham, Massachusetts, United States - Inc-BW-H-11-M | ecosystem: Environmental > Terrestrial > Soil >...
GACCCAGGCAGCCCTACGTAAGAGAAAAGAGCAACTGAGACAAATCCCAAAAAGACGGCCAGAAAAAACCAGTTCGCGACCAAAATCTTATGAACAGGACGGAAAAAGTGGACCAGCATGAGCGACATGGAAATGCCAGCCAGGAGAGTCGCCGGCAAACGCAGGTCTCTTTTTTGGGACAACTCCAGCGTCGCGGCAACCAGGGTTACATACAAGGAGAGTGCGAGAACGCCGTCCCCTAAAAGGTGATTTTCCTTCACGAACGTGCTGAGGAATAGAAACGCGACGAGGGAAAGCAGCAGAAAGAGGGAGTAGCGATCATGATTGGTTGTGTCCATCTACTCGTGGCCAATGTCGCGCAGGCCTTCGCGGTCCGCTCATCTTTCATTCAGTTCTGATTTGGAGATGGTCCTCTTGCTTTGACACGACTGAGACTCGTTCTCAACCGCTCAGCGCGTTGTCTACTTTCCTCGGCTACAGAGCTTTAGAGAACTGTCACTTCTGCCAGTGCCCGGAGAAATGGCCCTCTTCTAATTTCAAGGGCTGTCATCGCTTAGTGAAAAGAAGTCACTCCCAGCAACCTTCAGGTCCGCATCAACAAACGCTGCGGGGCTCCGTTTCTGAGCATTATTTTACAGCAGCCCTGTCGGGGGAGATGTATCTCGCCACCAGTATGCTGGCGCCGACCGCGGCGAGCAGCCAAACTGCAGCGATTGCGACGAAAGCGACGACGGCCGCCGTCGATCTTATTTCTTCTTTTCTCCGCATCTCGGCTGCATCGGCTAGCTGACGGCATTCAGCGAGCACGTCTGGAGGAATAAGTCTTTGCAGTAGCTTTGCTCCTACGAAGAGAACAAAGAAGTCATCCAAGAATCCGATCACCGGAATGTAACTCGGAATCAGTTGAATCGGACTGAACAGGTAGCCTGCGCTGCATGCTGCGACCAGTTTTGCGTACCAAGGAACGCGGGGATGTTTGAACGAAAAATAATAAACCTGCGCCTCCCGTTGGACCCGTTGCGCCTGATTCTTCCAGTTCATCCCGATCGTGGGTTCCTGGCGGATGAGGGTTGGCCGGCTTCGGCGAAATAGCGTTGAAAACACTTTCTGGACCTCATACTGCTTCTCAAGAAGCAGAATTCTCACGAACTACCTCGATACATCGAATACCACTTGGTCGTACCACCAGAGCCGTTCGAAGAAGGCGCGGGCGACCTCGAGCTGCATTTTTCCTTGTGACGATGGCGACGTGCTTTCGAAGAGATCGCCAATACAACGGTTCCCGTCTATGGCATCAAACAAGCGCTTTTCAGTCGAATCTATGGGCATGAAGAGATCCGTGTAGGTGTGGCTCTGGTTGATCAGAACGGCCGCGGCACCGGCAGGCAGACGCTGTTGAACACAAATCGTGTCTGGCGTTCGAATGGGCACGTAACCACGCCAGTTGTCATCGGCAAAGCTGATTGGCTGTGGGACGTAAGGACAATCGTTTCGATAAACGACCATGCTGTGACGAACCATCGTTCCTCGAAATAGTTCGGCCGCGGCATACCGCTCTGGCGGGGAAAGCTGCGCTATTCGGGAAGCCTGCGGGATTTGTGCCACGATTCCGCACTGAGGCGAGTAGGGCGCTTGTTTTATCCAACGGCCAAACCTTAGTCCGCCCCTCTCCAGGAAATCGAATAACTGCGGGACCGAATACGGGCGGTCTTGCGGGTGTAGTAACGCATCAGCGAGCCCAGCCTCTTGTCGAAAGTCCGGGGCCTCGCGCAACAGGTTTTCCAGCGGATGTCCGGGTGGCAGCGCGCTGAGGGCATCGATAAGGTCAGAAATGTCCGTGTCGTTAGCACGTAGACCAACTCGCCTGCAAAATTCTTGCAGCATATAAATGCCCGTCCGTCCATAAGGCGCATACAGCATGAGATGCATGGCCCCGTCCGGTTTGAGCACGCCGCGCAGAGCCCGGAGTCCCGCATCAGGGTCTACAAGATGATGGAGGACCCCGGTGCATACAATTTGATCGAACGCCGTCCCCAACTCATTCACCATCTCGATGGGCAGTTGGTAGACTTGGAGGTTGTTCAGGCTGTGTTTTCGTTTGAGGTCCTCAGTACACCACACACTTTTCGCGCTGACGTCAATGCCGGTAATCTGCGCCCCTGGCCAGCGCACAGCATGCTTTGCCGCCTGAGATGTCCCGCAGCCGGCAATGAGGATGGATAGGTCTTCTTTATAAGGCTTGGCAGGCCAAGCTAAGTGATAATCCGCGCGGCGTCTTTGCGGGTCTTGCCAGAGGCGGCGATATTTTTCCAGGCTATCGATCGGCCGAGGATAGGGATAGTGATCGTAGAAGTCGCGGACCTCTTCTGCGACACCCAGCAATGCCGGATCGTGTTCCTTTTGCGCAATCATTGAAAATTAGACGACATTTCAAACATTCAGATGTCCCGTCCATCGCCAGCATCGCCGAAGCACAAGAAAAACTACGTCATTCGATTCTTCTTTAACATCTCTGGCCGCGGCTGCCGTACCTGCTGCTTCTTCTGTTGATAAAGCAGATCCCCCGGCAGACTCCTTGCCTGCCGGGGAATCCGAGTGTTTAGGCTGGGGTCTTCTGGACCCCGTTTCGATATGTCCAGAATTACCTGGCCGCAGCGGTTGCTTTGTCCTGCCTGCTGCTTGCCGCTTCCTTTTCTTTTTCCGAGTACGCCTTGATTGCCGGCCCTAATTGCGCCATCACCGAGTCTAGGTTGAAGGAAGCCGCCTTTTGGCGAGGCGGGAACTTCACGTAGTTTTCGATTTGGGCCGCCACAATTGCTTGGGCTCCGTAAAGCAGGGGGGCATGATTGATCACCCAATCCCAATAGACGTTAGAGTTGTAATCAGCACGTTCGAACGGGTCGCGACGCAGGCTAAACATTTTCGGGAGCCGCAGCTTTACCATGGGCTCCGCCCAAACCTGCGTTGTCAGTGCACGCTGTTCTTCAAACACCAACTTGTAGTCGCCATGCCGTAGCGCCATGACGCCTCCGTCGTCGCTGACATAGAAGAAGGATTCCCTGGGACTTTCCTTTGTCTGGCCGGTGAGATAGGGCAGCAAGTTGACCCCATCGATATGAACCTTGAACGTCTTGTCCCCGGCTTTGTGGCCGTTCATAAGCTTCTGGCTTATGTCCGGATCTCCCGCCGCCGCCAGCAACGTAGGCAGCATGTCCTGGTGAGAGACGATGCCATTAAGAACTGTGCCCGCCTTAATATGTCCGGGCCAACGGAGGAAACACGGAACGCGCCATGCGCCTTCCCAGTTGGTGTCCTTTTGGCTTCGGAACGGTGTGTTAGCGCCATCCGGCCAAGTGTCGTTCTCGGGGCCGTTGTCGGTGGAATACATGACGATGGTGTTATCAGCGATTCCTAACTCATCGACCTTGTCGAGCATTTGGCCGATTTGTTCGTCGTGTGTGGCCATCCGATCGCTGTAATCGTCCTGCCCAGTCTTGCCACGGTTCTTGTCCGCAAGGTGGGTTCGGAAGTGCATGGCGGTCGAGTTGTACCAGAGGAAGAAGGGCTTGTTTGCCTTGGCCTGCTTCTCCATCCAGCCGAGAGCAGCCGAGGTGATCTCCTCATCGACAGTTTCCATGCGTTTCTTGGTAAGCGGCCCGGTGTCCTTGACAACCTGTTTACCTACCTTTCCCCACCGCGGCTCAACGGTCGGATCATCCTTGTCCGTTGCTACGCAGTGCAGCACACCTCGAGGTCCAAAGGCCGCCAAGAACTTGGGGTCCTTGGGATAATCGGGCAGTTCCGGTTCTTCTTCCGCGTTGAGGTGATAGAGGTTGCCGAAGAATTCGTCAAACCCATGCACGGTCGGCAAAAATTCATTCCGATCGCCAAGATGGTTTTTGCCGAACTGACCGGTGGCGTAGCCCAGTGGTTTTAGCAGATCGGCGATGGTTGGGTCTTCCGGTTGGAGTCCGAGAGTGGCGCCGGGCATTCCAACTTTCGTCAAACCGGTGCGCAGCGGGTTCTGTCCGGTGATGAAGGCGGCGCGTCCAGCGGTGCAGCTCTGTTGGCCGTACCAGTCCGTGAAAGTCACTCCTTCTTGGGCCACTCGGTCGATGTTAGGAGTCTGGTACCCCATCATGCCACGGCTGTAGTGGCTGATGTTCCACATCCCGATGTCGTCCCCCCACAGAATTAAGATATTTGGTTGCTTTGAGGCCACAGTTTGTTCCTTCCTTGAAGTTGATTTTGTGTTGCGATTCTCGGGCTTAGCCGGAGAAACTTTTTTCGAAGCCGCGACGTGCTTTCGAGTTGTCATTTGGCTGCTCCCTGCGAGCCGCCCGCCGATGCTTGGGACGGGAGTTCGGAGTGAGCAGAATTAATGGGTCGATCATGTGTGGCGACCTTCGCAGGGCTCACACCACTGAATGGCGAGCGCGGCGAGCGGTTGCCGTGGCAGAAGCGGAACTTCTGGCCGTTCCCGCAAGGACACGGGTCATACGCCCCTCGACTTGCATCCTCGGCAGCGGTCAGCGCCATCACGTCGGAAGGCGGGCGTCCGCTCCGAAATAGCTGGGCCATCTTTTTCATCGCGGGCATCGTGTGAGTGAAGAAAAGCTCCAGGCCGGGGCAGAGGTAGTTCTGGCCGGGATCACCGTCGCGCGAAACTGCGAAGCGGTCTTTCGGGCAGCCGCCATGACAAAGCTGCTTAACCGGGCAGCGCTGGCACTGCGCGGTAAGTGAAGCCCGCTTGTCGTCGCCAAACTTGCGTTGCTGGTCGGAAGCTACGAGCTTCAGCATGTGCGTTTCGTGGATGTTGCCCAGCAAATACTTCGGCTCGACGAAATGATCGCAGGAGTAAAGATCGCCGTTATACTCCAGCGCTGGGCCGTAGCCGCAGGTAGGGGCGTGGATGCACAGTAGATGGCGACCGAAGTAGGCCTCGAGGGTCACGTCGAAAAGCTGAACGAAAACCTGGCCGACGTCACGACGGACCCACTCCTCAAAGATGTCCACGAGGAAACGGCCGTACTGTTCGCCCCCGACCGAGCGCTTCGTTACCAAATTGCCGGACTGTGTGTAGAGTAGACGCTTGCGGCCAGGCTGCTCGCTCCACCCGAGGTTGGCAATCGCGATCGTCTCTTCGCTTGCGCGCTCTACGATTGGAATGAACTGTATCCACTTTGCTTCCATTTCATCGCGGAAAAATCGGTAGACCGCCCGACCGTGTTCCTCATTCGCAGCGTTAACCGTGCACAGTATGTTGAAATCGACGCCATACAAATGCAGATGCCGCCAACCTCGCATTACCTTGTCGAATGTGCCCTGCTTGCTGCGGTCGACCCGGTAAGTGTCGTGCAGTTCGCGCGGGCCGTCGACGCTCAGACCGACCAGGAAATCGTGTTCCTTGAAGAACGCGCACCATTCATCATCGAGAAGGATGCCGTTGGTCTGGAAAGTGTGTTGCACGGCCTGGCCGGGCCGGCGGTACTTTTCGACGAGTTCGACGGAACGGCGGAAAAAGTCGAGTTTCATGAGCGTCGGCTCGCCCCCCTGCCACGCCACTGTTACCGTGGGCGTGCGATGGGACTCGAGCAGTTGGCTGATGTAGGTCTCCAGGGTGGCGTCGGACATCCGGCTTTTTTCGTTTGGATACAGCGATTCTTTCGACAAAAAGAAACAATACGTGCAGTCGATATTGCAGGTGGATCCGCTCGGCTTGGCAAGCAGGTGAAAGCCCGGGGGAGCGTTCGCCGGTAGAGATTCGGCAGTTATAGGAGCCATGTTCGTACCACCCTTTTCGTTCTGGCACTGCACCAATTCGGAGTTGCCGCTCTCGAAACCTTTTGCCGTCATTTGATTTCAGTCTGTTTAGTTCCATTACCCCTGCCGTGGCCCAACATCGGCTACTTTTGGGACAGCTACTTCTTTGTGATTTCGTGCGATGATCAGCCGTGCAATTCGATTAACCGGACCGCGCAGGACGAGATACGGCACGATCGCCAGGACGAACGCCACGGTAAGCAGTTGCCCCGCGAAAACCGTCCCATGAACTTTCATCTGGTAGATGACATCAAGAATGATCGCGAGGATAAAAATCCTGCCGACCGATTTCCAGCCTTCCTTCACGATCTCTTTGCGAGATCCGGGGGTCGAAAGCAAGGCCCAGAAATACGCGGGCTTCCCGGCTTTCGCGTCTTTGACTCCGTCGATGACCGCGAACGTGATGGCTATCAACGGCTGGACGATAAAACGGAAATGAAGCGGTCCGTCGAAGCGGGCGAATAGATCCTGGATAAATACTTGCCAATCTCTCATGACTCAAGCCCTCCACTTCTTGCCACCTGCCACGGCCAGCAGCCCTCGATTTCCACGGTGATGGACCAGCTCAGGAACGTTCGCACGACAATCAGCAAGCCCAGCGACACGATCCCATCCCTCGTGGGCTCAACCGTAACCGTCCTGACAATGTCCGCAGCTACCAAAAATTCCAGTCCGAGTTGCAGTGCTTTTCCAATGAAGATTTTCAGGCGTTGATAAGCGTCCGGTTTCCGCTGCCCAATTTGCACAAGGCAAAGGATGGTTGCGTAGGGAAAGGCAATGCCGATCACCGCAACGCCCACAATCTCGAGTCCCCAGACGATCAGTTCAATGTATTCGGTAACTGCATTCGAATGCATGCGCTCTCCGTTACGGAATACTCGAACCTCTCTGTGAATCAAAATCGTTGAGAGCAAAAACAGAGTAGGCCCACGCACGCTAATCGCGGAAGTGTCAAAACTTACAGGTATGGGACAGCGTAACGCGCGAACGGAGTCGCCCTCCACGTGAGCTTTGATTAAAACGGTCCGTGGCGCAGCAGAACACCGTAAAACGTGAGGAGTCCAATCAGGATGACAGCAATCGCTACGACGAAGGAGATAGACAACACTCGCCTCTTCAGTGACGCTCCAATCTCGTTCAGAAAACTCCAGTGCTGCCAAGCGGCGGCGGACAATGCCAGAGTACCCAGGGCAATAAGACTCAGTCCCAGATTGCGCGGCGCCTGCGGACGCCGGATGTTACCGGCGGCGATTTCTTCGGGCAGGTATTGGAAGAACTTGTAAATGCTGAAACCGAATCCGATCATCGAAAGGGCGGTCCGGATCCATGCCATCAGCGTTCTTTCCGCTGCGATCATCGTGCGCTGGAGGGCCAGATCGGTTCGCTCTTCGGCAAGAACCGTTCCCCTATCTTTTGGCGCTGTTTGAACAAGGCTCACGGGACCATTCCTAACATGTGCGCCATTTGTTAGCGCGGAATCAGATTTCACAAGGCAGGACGCCGACGGCGACAAAATCTGCAAGAATCGCGTGTCTCTCTCAGAAAGCGTTCACGCTCGTGCTCCCGGCCCGGCGGCGGGTGCGGCAAGCGGCACGATCGACGGCCAGTGCCCACGCACGGCAAAAATGCGGAAGAGGAACGATACGACCACCGCTATCAGCGTGACCGGAAAGAAGGAGAGGCTCTTCATCTCCTGCACCGCGAGCAGCGTGTAGACCGTGCTCGCCAGCAGTCCCGCCGTGACGAGTTGCTCCGAGGGCCTCACGATCTCGGGCGTGACCCCGGAGAAAAGGTCAATCAGCACCCCGCCCGCGGTAGTGGCGATCAGACCGATCACGATCGCGGTCCAGATCCCAAGGTGATGATCGAGCGCCTTATGCGCGCCCAGAATCGCAAACCAGGGTAGTGTGAAAGACTTGAAGAAGGCCAGCGTCCTCGTGCGGAACCGCTCCTCCCTCGATGCAGCAAACTTATAAATCGCCAATCCTAGTAAACCCGACAGAAGGCAGACGAGCAGGTACATCGGATCTACGAGCGGCGAGGGGATGTCATTGAGCAGGACGTCGCGCGTCACGCCGCCGCCGATGCCGCCGAAGAAGGCCATGATCAGCAGCCCCGCGACAGTATAGTTGCGGTCGTGCGACGGTTGGCGGGCGATGAGCACTCCGTAGAGGGCGTTGATTCCGGCGGAGAACATGTCGACTTGCGGAAAGCTTGGAAGGTTCATCGACTGTTCCTCTCTTCCGGTATGTCCGTTACAAGCCACATGCCAAGATGCAATGCCCTCTCATTTTCCTAAGACTGCGAAAACGCTGCTATTGAGCGAGGTTCTCGACCTCAATCAACAACAAACGCACCCTACATCGGAGCCTGTCCAAACCTCGGTGCCTGACCAAATCATGGTTGCTCGCGCGGACGCAGGAAGTAATTGTCAAAAGTAACAGGGGCATCACACCAGCATCTGATTTCTACGTCTCGAGGTGGGAGTTTGCCTCAGAAGCGTTCAGCTAACGTTTGAAATGGTCAAAGTTCAAATGCTCTATTTGGTGTCCCTTGCGAGAACTCGAAAGACATTGCTACTCGGGCTTACCCAGCCAGGAATACTGCCAACCTACCGAAACGTTTTGGTAGTTGCCGCCAAACCGGATATAGGTGCCATTGCTGTAGCTGAATTTCAGAGCCTGGTGCCTGGTGATGGGGATTGCGACGGTGCCGCCAATGCGAGAGTTCGTTTCACGGGTGATCGGATTTTGCACACCGTCTATACTTGTTATCCCCCCAAACCAAAAATTGCCATCCAGGGAAACCCAGAGCCGCGGCTTGAAATCGTAGCTCAAGTGCCCCTCAACGGACCCAATAGGGCTTTGCGATTGCGATCTGGTACCGGCAAAAAAGATGTTGTGCGACCAGAATTCGGAATTCGCGGTGAAGAACCACACTCCAAAGTACCCATCGAGCACCCATTTTTGCCCCAAGCGCTGGGAATAGCCGAATTCAGGTTTGAAAGACCAGCGGTTGGCCCCCCAATTGATTAGCTTTGTCGGGTCGTACTGACCCGTCGGAGCCACTACTTTGAGACTTGCGCCGAACAGGATCTTCTGCTTCCAGCCCATAAACTTCTGTACGGGCATTGCCGGGCCGCCCTTCAGATTTACGGAGAAGCGATAAACCGAATCCAGAAGACCTGAGCGGTAAAGGTGCTGTTCCGCGCCGAATGCTGTTCCCTGGAAGTTCCCTACTGCGTAAGGCAACGAGGCGACCATGTTGGCCGATCGACCAAAGAAGCTGAAGGTGTGATAGTAGCTGAAGATCGGTACGCTGTAGGTTCCAGTGGCGCCGCTAACGGGGAGTGCGCCGCTGTAGTTAATGTTACCGTCGTAGAAGGACCAGGTCAGGGTGATGGCATTGGAATGGATCGGAGTGATGACATAGGCGCGCGGAGAAAGGTCCTGGGCGAGCAGCCCCTGCAGGAAGCACACTGTAACCATCGCCAACAAAATAATAATCTTAAAAGCTCGCATCCGTCGTCCATGACCCCAACCATCAAGAACTCTTGTGCTCCCAGATGAACGCTGGTGACCTACGCCAAGCCCTTGCCGATCCTCCACCGAGGCTTCACTGAGATGAAGCACAACACTTTTTCTGGTGTCATGGTGCACTCCGTACGCGTTATGCAGGTTTGCCTGCTGGCACCTCGTCAGTGGGTTTCTCTTCCACGGTGGGTACTTTGCGCAGTGCTCGCTCCGGGGCGCCATTGGAGGTGGAAGCGGAGGTCACGATAGTCTGTATCGGAAGTGCAAACTGAACTCCGATCGACTCGATGCAGTCAATAATGTGCAGGAGAAGGCTTTCCTGGATCTCGAGGAATTGGTTCCAATCACGAGCCAGGACATAAGCGAAAACATCCACGTCTAGAGAGGAAGTGCCAAACCGCAGAAAACGCACGCGAGCCGACCCAGGCTCAAGATCGCGACTCTCGCCCAACAGTTTGCGGATGTCGCCGAGGACGGTTTGCATTTGCGACGAAGTCGTCCCGTAGCGCAGGGTCAGGATTGGATGGAACCAGAATTTATCCCGTGAGGAGATGTTCTCAAGGGTCATGTTTGCGATGCGACCGTTCGGAACGCTGACCACTGTTCGGTCGGCAGTTCGGATTCGCGTCGAACGAAGGCCTATAGCCTCGACCGTTCCCTGAGCATCGCCCACCTTCAAATTGTCTCCCACGCGCACCGCTTGGTCGAAGATAAGCGAGACTCCGCCGATTACGTTTTCCAGTGTCTTCTGCGCGGCGAATGCAACCGCAATTCCGCCAACGCCGAGTCCCGCCAGGGTTGTGGTTGGGTTCACCCGGAAGTAATACAGAGTCATGACCACGCCCGCGGCGATAATCAGCAAGTCGGCTACCCAGCGCGTGAGATGCAACATCGAAGTGGCCGCCGTGCGATTGCGACGTCGCAGGAGCCGCTGGACGTATTCTTCTCCCCAGCTGTTGAAAAGAATCAACAGCCAGACGCCAGCGGCGATGGTAATGACTGTGGCGGTGCTGGACCAGAACTGCCGTGCCAACAGCGGGAGGCTGACCTTGGAAGCCAGCCAGTTAATGATGAAGGCCAAGAGCAGAAGACGAACCGGCGCAGGCAAGAATACGCGATTGGCCAGATCGGACTTTCTGTACACGCGCCTGCGCAACAAGCCTATAAGGCGACTGAGCAGGCGGCTCAGCAGAACCGTAAGGAAATACAAGAGTGGCATGCCTACAAGAACTGCGAGCCATTCAAACAACGGTATGCCTGCGAATCGAGTGTTCACCAAGAATTTTGGGAGAACCGTATTCACCGATACGACGTTTATCTCGTCATATAGGTCCGAAATTGAGTCAAGGGTATTGCTGGAGAACAGCCACAGACGCCCAGACTTCCCGCGATCTACTCGTTCGAGGAATATGTCCACATTACCATTGTTGCTGCTTATGGTTCCCACTAGCTCTTGGTCAGGCTTCAGCGGATCTGAGAGGGAGCCTTCGGGATTGTCACTTAGCTCGTTGAGTCTCGCGGGCAGGCGACGATCGAGGACAATGAAGAGCTGGTGGGCAAGAACGGCGGCAGCATTACCTAGAAGGTGGGTGTTCAGATATTGGGCGGCGAGTTCGTCGTCTCCCTTTCGGGCGGCAGCCAAAAAACCAAATACAGCCCCCCTCGGCGTGCTCCGGCCCAGAGAGTCCTTGGGAACCTCCGTGTGAGCCGGTGGAGGAGCGGAAGCGGTCTTGCTGTGCTGTGCCCATGTTGGCAAACAAAGCAGAACGCCCAACATAAGTAAGCAGACGCCGGTGCCTAGTCGCCCTGCGCGCTTTTGTGACAGAAAGAGAGGTCGGTGCATTTCGCATTGGTTGATCAAAGGTGCCTTTCCGGGCAACGCTTCTGACCCTCCGGTCCGCAATCATCCACTCGGACACAATCTGCGAGGTAGCGTCGACAGATTGCGCTTCTCCACCCAGTGCCCGAAGTAATCTCGCGGTTATGCACGAGACGCGGCCAAGCGTGCGACCCCCGCGAGCCGCCCGGCGTAGTGCTCGGTCACAGACCGGCATGAACGTGGCGTCGCTTGTCATGTCACTCAGCGAGCCCCTCGTTCACGATTACCTTGACGTCAACGCGGCGGTTGAGGGCCGTCCTTGGGAATCAGAGTTGGAAGCTGCAGAGTGAAGGGCCTTTGGCGCGGCAGAATACGCTAAGTTTCCCGCGAGCGTGACCGCAAGCGCGCGGCATGGAACTTGCACGCCTCGTCGCACCCTGGTTTCCATGTACATCGTCCTTGGCTATTTCTCCGCTATCTCGCTACTTGATTCCACTGTCAAAAGTGACAGAGCTATTTAGACTCGGTCCCAAAACCGACCAATCTGATCTTCTCCGTTGTCGCGGGCAAGATTAAATCGCTGGAGTCCAGCCGTCGCCCGGGTTGTATTCCGTTATTGCCGCAGCAATGTCGGCAGTCTTCTCGCCTAGATTTTTCTGGTAGACCACGCCGTCCGGGCCGACGATAAACGTCATGATTCCCGAGTTTCTGTATTTCGCCGGGTAAGCAAGTACGGCAAACCCGCCTGTCAGCTTCCCGTTCACGAGGTAATCCTTCGCACCACCCTTTGCTGTGGCTCCCTGTTTTGTGAGTATCCGGTAGAGGTAGCCATTGAACGGTTGGGGTTTATCGCCGGAATTGGTATAGCCAAAGCTTTTCGCGAAGTCTCCGGCGAAGGCAAGAGGGCTTTGTGGCTGGCCTTCCGGTGCAGGCCAGTACAAGCCATTTTGCTTGTCGGTATCACTGACGAGTTTTTGAGCGTATTGCTTTGCCTTGCCGTCGTCGTGAGCTTGGCTGAAATATTGCTGCTGCGCCTCGGCGAGGGCAGCGCAAGCGGCGATAGCGGTCAATTCGTCTTTACCGATGCGGCGAGCAAGAATCTCGTCCTTACCGGCCGCGGTGTCGAAGTACCATTGGCCGGAAGGATTCTTTCCCAAGGGTACAGGAAACACATAATTGTCAGCCCCCATGTAGAGCATTTCGCCGCCAACTTTGATTTCGCGCCAACGATGCATTTGGTTATAGGCGTCGACAAAATATTGAAAAGCGTCTTTGTCCTTTATTGCGTCTCCCGAGAACACGACGCCCTTGGCGTCCGGGCCAAAGATCACGAGCAGTACGTTCTGGTCGTTGGACTTGACCGCTTCCAGAAGCGCGGTCCCAGCCTCGTCCGGAGATGAGAAGGTTTTTTGAACGACTGTTGGGCTGCTCTCTTTGCCGCATGAGACAAACCCAATGATCGCTACCAGCAGCGCACTGAACGCAGCGAGGCGAATGCCCACATTTCTTTGGTTGCGAATCACGTATGACATGCGCATTCCTCCAAACCGTATGATTTTCGTTCCTTGCTATTGGCATGCATCGAAGATTAGCGGCGGAATCCGCCGCCACCACGGAACCCGCCGCCGCCGAATCCGCCACCGCCGAATCGGCCCCCACTGAATCCGCTTGATCTCATGCTTCCCCAGCCGCGGCCGCTATCGGCCCGTGAGGACCAGCCGCTGGAACCACCAAATCCACCGGAATGCCCGCTCGTGCCGCTGAAAGCGTCTGAGTGCCCACTGCTTCCGCTATCATGCTGTGCCCAAGAGTTCGACGATGAAGAATGACCGTTGTTCACGTTCACCGTGTTTCCGCTGACGTTCTTGTTGTAAGTGTTGCCGCTGTTTTTGTAGTTGTTGCCGTTCTGTGCGTAGGACTTGTTGTTGTAGCCGCTGTTGTAGTTGTTATGGTTATAGGAGTTGTTGTAGCCATAGCTGCTGTGGTAGCCGCCGTTGTAATAGCCGCCGTGCCAGGCAGTGTTTCCGTAGTACGCCCCGCCGTGATAGACCACCGCGGTGCCGTGCCAGCCACAGTTCCAACTGCTGTAGCCCCAGCTGCAGCACCCGCCTCCGCCGCTCATCAGTGCCCCTACCGCGATCCCAGCGCCGAACCCGATAATGCCCGCGGCAGCTACGTCGCCAGAGCTATATCCCGGAGTCACATAGGGCGTGCCATAAATGACGGCGGGGTTGTACTGCGGAACGTACACAATCTGCGGATTTGCGGGCTGGATGACGATGACCTGCGGTGACTGCTGCACCACGGTGATTTGAGAACTGGACTTGAGATTGCCCGCCGCTTTGGCTTGCGCGCGCAATGTCTGGATGGCCGTCATTACCTCCGCCTGCTGGTTGTGATAGGCCTCTCCAAGAGAGGAAGTCCAGGTGAGGTTTTTTGCCAAATTGTCGAGAACCGAGGGAAATTCTGTGAGCGCCTTGACACTGGCATCCCACGATTGCTTGTCAACGGCCTGCATCAGGGCGCTGCCGGTCAAGCTATTGTTCTGCTGCAGCCAGTAATTCGCGATTGCGACTTGGTCCGGAAACGTCGACGCGGTGAGAATTTGCGCCACCAGCGAATCTGGATAGAGTGCGATAGGTGCCACCAGCGCCTGGAGTTCGGTCGCGCTTTGTGGAGCAGCTTCAGTGGGATTCCCGCTGTCAGCCGGAGACTGGTAGCCGTACAGGAGGTGTGGTGAAACCACTATAAGAACGAAACTTAACACCGCAGCCGAAATTCCCTTAGCGCTTTTCGCTTTCATTTGACTATTCCTGTCGACCGTTAATTACCAACGTTTGCCGCCAAGCGGCAACTGCCAAAAGGGACGGACTCTCGCGCTTGAAGTTGATAGTTGGTTGCATTTCTCTCGCCGCTTTGCTCGTGCGCCGCAGTTGCCGCTCAAGTTGCGGCTTAATTCTTCGGCCACTGCTTGAACATTTTCGTCACGGCGTTCCCCACCGTCTTCTGGTTCTTGCTGCCGTTGTTGCTCAACGTATCCTGAGCAATCCCCCGCCAAATCAGTGCCTGGCTCTTAACACTATGCAAGTCAACCACTAAGGTCCCTTCGACATTCTGCTCGGGAGTGATTCCACCCATGCCCCCGCCAATGCCGCGCATGCCCCAGGCGCTCCAAGAGGTTTGCTGCTTCAGCCCTCCGCTGACAACGAGCAGCAAATCGGGGTTCTGATTCTCCTGCACCAATTGAAAGCCCTTGCCTTGCATGGCCGCGTTGATGTCCTGTTGCGCAACTTGCGCTAGTATCGAGTTCTGAATCTGGTTGGCGTTGTTGGACCCCCAGGCATAGGTGTGATACTGAGCAAAACTCGCGCTGTGGTCGTAATTGACCGAAACTTGTTGCCCGACAGCAATTGTGGATGTAATGCACAACAGCACCGCGCACAACGCAAATCTGGTCTTCATGATCGTTAGCCCTTTCGAATTTTAGATACGCTGCTAGTCCCGTTCGCTGACCGAGGTTCGAGTGTTGATGCCGACCTCAAAAGTCTCGCCACGTTTGCGATGGTTTACCTAGGGACGACGATTTGTAATTGTCAAAACTGACAGACTGCCCAGATCAGTCGCCGGCCGACATACCTCAGAACACTTCTGCCGTTGATTGCCGGATTTTTTCTGCGTTTGCGTAAATTGTCCAAGGGTATTAGCTGGCGAATCGTTCACGGGGCGGCCGGTTCAAGTACTGGCTGCACCCGCGCGAGCCAATCACGGGCAGATTCGACAGCCAGAGGCAGCACGATGCTTTCTGTAGGACGCGAAGTCTGGTGGAGTGGACTCGAAGCGATGAGTTTTTGCACGTCCGCTCTCTGAAGCAAATGCGGGCCGCCAAGCAATGCGGCGGTTAGCATCACTCTCGCAAATTGTTCCACGGTTTCCATTCGCTGATAAGCCGTTCCCAGATCCGGCCCGCAAGTCACTACGCCGTGATTCTCAAGCAAGACCGCATCGTAGTTGTGGACTAGTGGTTCGAGCCCCGCGCAAAGTTCCCAGGTGCCTGGAGTCCCATACGACGCCAAGGGAATTTTGCCGAGGCCGGCGATTACCTCCGGAAGGACTGGTTCTTCGAGCGCGCGCCCAGCGGCGGCAAATCCCGTCGCCGTCGGCGGATGCGCATGGCAGATGGCCCGCACATCTGGCCTGGCACGGTAGTAGAGAAGATGCATCAGTATCTCCGAAGAGGGACGTCCTCTGCCGCAGACAACCTCGCCGCTCAAATCAGTGACCAGCAACTCCTCTGATTTCAGCCGGCCTTTGCACGTACCGGAAGGTGTCACCAGAATCCGCTGCTCATCGAGCCGCACAGACAGGTTGCCTTCGCTTGCGACAACGTGACCCCTCGAATACATCCAGCGTCCGATCCTGCAGATCTGCCGGCGGTATTGCTTCTCGGTATTTGGAATGGTTTGCTGGCAGGCCACCTGAAACTCCCGGGTCATCAGAGCGCTCTCCGTCTCTACTCATGCCACGCCCGAATTCGCTTCTGAAAGTAGCGGGCCCCCTCCGAGTGTGTAACTGTCAGTTCTTACAGAGTGGGACGCGAGAGTAGGGCTCTCGGACAGGCCAAAGGCGCTGCATCAATCAGCGTGAGGCCTAGCAACTGGCAAAATTGACAGTTCCCTTCTCTCCCTCTTAAACGCTAGCATGCGGAATTTCAAGGCGACGGTCAGGTCTTTTTTGTCGTGTTCAGCATGGATCCGGATTGCAGCGTTGCGAGACAAGCAGCGGATTGGCGGGATGAAATGTCAGACGGAAGTTATCGAACGGCAATTGCACGCTTTATCTGGCAGATGGGGATGGCTGGCGTGCTCGCTTTGCTACTCCTCGTCGTGTTGGCGATCGGAAAGAGGGTTTATATGTTGCAGGAAGTTCTTGTAGTGATGCTGCTGACTGCCATCTCGGTGGCAGCCATACTGCTTCTTTCGGTTGCCTTCGTCCTCCTGCAAGAAGGCATACGCCGCACGTTTCATTCCGCGATGACCGGTTTGCTACGCCTCACCGGTTTTGCCCCACGCCCGGTCGGTCCTCGCGGACCGATCAGCCATCCGCCTCTTCAACGCTGAATCTCTGAATCAAAACCAATTCGGTGCGAATCTCTTTGGGTATTGGAGGTACCTCGTCCCCGATATAAAAAACTACTTGCGCAAAAGCCCTCTGGCCACCTGATAATGCAGTATTCGTTTAGGGATTTCCCATTCCTCCAGTAACGATAAAGACGGGCATCACGACTCCGGACGGGCGCGAAGAACTACTCACTGAATATCTCTGCGACCACACGGGCTGTCCCAATATTGCGACTCGCGTGCTCGGGGGCGTAAGGGAGATCTGCGCCGTGGCAGGCGTTTGTGACGAGCACGTGCCTAAACCTCGATCTTTGCAACCGCTTCCCCGCCGGAGCAGTTAGCTAGTTCGCTTTTCGCTCCCGGTTCAGGAGCCTGGCTCCCCAAATCCGCGGTGCGCGAGCCCACAGCACTGTATGTTTTGACAGTTACTTCCCCCGCACAGGAGTCCTACTCTGCGGCAGCGGAGGGGAGTGTGCCCCGTCGCTCTTCTTCGTGGCGTGAACATTACAAATTACTAAAGGAAGGGACTCTTTCCATGAATGACCAAGACAAGACTCCACGCACGGTTCTCCCCATTCCGGATCAGCCGCGCACAGGCTTGATCACCTATGATGCGAAGGATCCGGAGACCAAGTTCCCGCCAATCACGCAACTGCGCCCGCCTAAAGGTGCGCCAAACGTCCTGATCGTCTTGATTGACGACGCAGGCTTTGGTTCCTCCAGCGCCTTTGGCGGCCCCTGCCAGACTCCGAACGCGGAAAAGCTGGCGGCAGGCGGTCTGAAATACAACCGCTTTCACACAACAGCGCTCTGCTCGCCGACGCGACAGGCTTGTCTGACAGGACGCAACCACCACACCGTTGGCATGGGAGGCATCACCGAGATAGCGACCTCAGCGCCGGGCTATAACTCGGTCCTTCCAAACACATGTTCGCCACTTGCGCGTACCCTTAAGCTCAACGGGTATGCGACCGCACAGTTCGGCAAGTGCCACGAAGTGCCCGTTTGGGAAACCAGCCCAGTCGGCCCATTCGATGCATGGCCTACTGGAGGAGGCGGATTCGAATATTTCTACGGTTTCATCGGCGGGGAGGCAAATCAATGGTATCCATCCCTTTATGAGGGCACCACCCCTATCGAAGTGAAGAAGACACCCCAAGAGGGCTATCACCTGATGGAAGACATGACGGACAAGGCCATCAACTGGATCGGGCAACAGAAGGCGCTCATTCCTGATAAGCCCTTCTTCGTCTATTTCGCACCGGGCGCCACGCACGCCCCGCACCACGTGCCGAAGGAATGGGCGGATAAGTACAAAGGCCAGTTCGATCAGGGCTGGGATAAGCTTCGCGAAGAGACCTTCGCACGACAGACAAAGTTGGGTGTCATTCCGGCAGATTGTCAACTCACGCCGAGGCACAAAGAAATCCCATCCTGGGATGAGATGCCTGCGGCGCTAAAGCCCGTGCTGCTCCGGCAGATGGAGGTTTACGCCGGGTTCATGGAGTATACCGATCACCACGTTGGCCGGTTGCTAGATTCGGTGAAAAAACTCAATTTGTTCGATGATACGTTGATCTATTACATCATCGGCGACAATGGCGCGTCCGCAGAGGGTACGCTGCAGGGCACCTACAACGAGATGATCAATTTCAACGGCGCGGCTGCGCTGGAAACTCCCGAGTTCCTAATGGCAAGGCTGGACAAGCTGGGCGGACCGGAATCTTACAACCACTACGCTGTGGGCTGGGCTCATGCCATGAACACACCGTATCAGTGGACCAAACAGGTGGCCTCGCACTATGGCGGGACCCGCAACGGAACGATCGTGCACTGGCCCAAGGGGATCCAGGGGAAAGGCGAAATCCGCAGCCAGTTCGCCCATGTAATTGACATCGCGCCGACTATTCTCGAACTGGCCGGCTTGCCCGAGCCGCTTTTCGTCAACGGGGTCCAGCAGCACCCGATCGAGGGCGTCAGCATGGCGTACTCATTCAACGATGCCAAGGCGGCCGAGCGGCATGAGACACAGTATTTCGAGATGTTCGGCAACCGCGGCATTTACCACAAGGGCTGGACCGCGGTGACACGGCACAAGACGCCGTGGCTCCTGGTTGGTGAGAAAACCCCGGCATTCGACGACGACAATTGGGAACTCTACGACACCAACAAGGACTGGAGCCAGGCGAACAACCTGGCCAAGCAGATGCCGGAGAAGCTCCATGAGCTACAGCGTCTGTGGCTGATCGAGGCGACACGCTACAACGTACTTCCCCTTGATGACAGGGCCGCTGAACGGATAGACGGAAAAATGGCGGGGCGACCGGTGCTGATCACGGGTAACTCCCAAATTCTCTTTGGTAGCATGGGTCGTCTGTCTGAAAACTCGGTTATCAATATCAAGAACAAGTCTCACTCGGTGACCGCTGAGATTGTTGTACCCCCGACTGGGGCTGAGGGCGTAATCGTGGCGCAAGGCGGCAACATTGGCGGCTGGAGCCTTTATGTAAAGGGAGGCAAGCTCAAATACTGTTACAACTTGCTCGGCATTCAACAATTTTACGCCGAATCAAGTGGCCCCCTGCCTCCGGGTGAACACCAGGTACGCATGGAGTTTGCCTATGTAGGTGGCGGCCTCGGCAAAGGTGGCGCGGTGTCCTTGTTCGTGGATGGCAAGAAAGTTGGCGAGGGCAAAGTCGCTGCCACGGCGGCCATGGTCTTCTCCGCCGACGATGGTTGCGACGTGGGAGAGGACAGCGGATCGCCGGTCTCGCCGGACTACGGGTCGCGCGGAAACCGATTCAACGGAGTCGTTAAGGGCGTTCAGCTGGCCATCGCCGAGGATGCCGTGAGCATCGACCATCTCGTGTCCCCGGAGGAAGCGGTCCACATCGCCATGGCGCGGCAGTGAACTGTTCCGGACCGGCAGCCCTTAACCGGGCTGCCGGTCACTGCGGTAGGCTATTACTTCACTCGTGAACCAAGCGGGCTGCTCGTGTGCGACTCGTCGAACGTCAGTTATGACTCCCCCGTATAAACTGTCGCTCTCTAGGTTCTGGATGGATCGTCGCCCACTCGGAAGTTATCCTCAAGATTGCAAGTGAACGTACAAGTCGAAGGAGGAGCGATTGTAAGCTGAACACAGCGAGTTTCCGACACGGCGATTCTTGATTGATTGATCTTTTTTCGTCGATAAAACTTCGCTCAAGCCAAGGCGAGTCGATCATAGGTGAGGCCCAAGATAGAAACCTCTATGCAACGGCTAATAGACGATCCGGAGGCTGCGCTCCGCCGGGCTGCGGATCATGTATTAAAGGGGTACGCATGGTTCTATAGCGATCGGAATATAACCGTGCCTGCCGCGGCGATTTTGGTCAGGCTAGCCGACGAGATTCTCGCCGAACGAATCCGCTGGATGGCTATTTTAGCGAGGAACTAAAAAAGATTCTTTTGATGGCAAGACAAGACATCACTAGCCGGAGCGGGCCAAAGTCGAAGATGCGAAACGGAGTCCATCCACAATCAGTGCGAATAGCAAGACAGTAAGGACATGCCTGCCAGACCGCGCAGGGACAGGCTGTCTCGGAGCTTATCGTCTGACCGCGGGGCTAAGTCCCCTTAAAGTCGCACTACCGGACATTGGGAGCTGCTTGTGCCCGACTTTCCGGACATTAGGCCGTGTGTTAATCCACTTCTCCGACTGCCGCGTTCTATAGAACCAATCTGTGAACGAAAATCCCTCACGTGCCGCAATAAACTGCAGATCGACCGGGCCAGACAAACACGTAATCTTTGGTGTCAACTCTCAGGTAGTAGCGTATCGTCCCCGTAGGGAAGCAGCCCTCGACTGAACAAAGGACCGCATGATAACTGCGCGGATCTCGGATTACAGATGAAACCGTCAGCGCGGCTCGGGGGACGACGGCAAGAACCCGAGATGAGGCATTTGCCGAGAAGAGGTTGTCGCTGGGAAGAAAGCCGCTCGTCAAGCAGTGGATCTTCCCAAGCTCCACCGCGTCGGGTTTGCTTTTGCGTTCCTTCTTACTGAGCTTCTCGCCCGCGGGCACAACCCAAAGAGGTGATGCCACGTGGCCATCAACACTGATCCCGCCGTATCGCACTGATAGCGTTGCGCCTGTGCCGTTGACGATGGTTGTCGTGTAGTTGAGGAAAGTGCCCATTTGGTCAGCGCTGACGCGCTCGAATCCTATCCGGGAACTCACCTCGACTCCGGCATAACTCAATGTATGTATCGCATTGCCTGTCAGTGGGTCTTGAATGGTCGAGGAGACCGCGCCCGATGGGGAATCCTCTCCCCACACAAATGCACTCACTACTTCTGCTTTGATCATGGACACGCCATCTTGGCCAAACACGCCGGGAGTAAACGCGAAAATCGCTAGCACGAATATGCAGGCCAGTTTCATCGTATTTTAGTCAGCTCCTTCGGGGCCGCACGCCGGGGGAAAACCGGCCGCCACATCTCAAGGCCGCACCGAGATCTTGCGACTGATGCAGCCGGATCCCAATTGTCAAATGTAACAGACCATTCCGTTTGGTCAGAATTGAGAGCGAGGAAGCCGTGCGTCCGAGATTTTCTACAACTCACTGTCACTTTTGACAGTTAAACGCGCTTCCTTGCTTGTGTCAGTGTGGCCCACACGGAGAAAAAGCAATGACCAAAAAAGAGCTTCTTTGCGGCCTGACTTTGTCTGGAATGCTTGCGACTTCGAGCGGCTTCTTCCTCCTGACGACTCTTAAAGCAGGAGCCCAGGACAATCCCCAGCGCGAAACAATTCAGGCGACAGCCATGGGTCAGCAAAGAGCCTCGGGAAAAATGTTCAGTGTGACCGTGAACATCGAATCGTACTCCACGCCCGCAGACCAGAAGGTATTGTCCGATGCTTTCAAAAACGGTGGCCACGATGCCTTGGTAAAGACTCTGAGCAAAATGAAATCGAAGGGGAGAGTCGCTATCACTGGGACGTTGGGCTACCAGATTGCTTACATACGATCTTTTCCGACCGAGAATGGCCGGAAGATTCGCCTTCTCACGGATCGTCCCATCCAGTTTGCTGAGGCCTACATAAGTGGCCGCACAAAGGATTACGACCTGTCGGCCCTGGAGATCAATCTCAATGCAGACCCGAAGCAAAGCGACGGAGGCCTAATCGTCGCAGGTAAATTTAAGATCGACAAAAGCCAGCAAATCTCTTTTGAAAGCTATGGATCTGGACCCTGGCGTTTGGTGAACATCATGGAGCGGAATTGAATTGAGTTGATAAGGCCGAGGACCTTTCCAGAGTGATTGAGCAGCAGAGTTGACGGCCCGGCGAAATCACATGAGTGTGCCCAAAGACGACGAGAGCAGTTTCCTGCGTACGAGGTGGAGCGAAATGAAAACACCGAAGAGGCTGTTGGCGGTCGGCATGTTTATTTTGCCGATGCTGCTTGCAAACGCGGCGCTCACACATGAGACGAACACAAACCAGAATACGAGCGCAATAAGTGATCGCGAACTTAACCTGCGAGCATACACGGAGCTGCTCCGAGCCGATGTCAAGGCAAAGAGGGTAGCGATTATCACGGAAATCATGCAGTTCAGCGATTCCGAAGCTGCCACCTTCTGGCCCCTCTTTCGTGATTACGATTACGAGCTGTCCAAAATCGGCGACACCAAATTGCAGCTCATCACGGACTACATCAAGAACTATGACGACATCACGAACGAAAAGGCCGATGACCTGATGAGCGCAGCTTTAGCATTGGAGACCCAACGGGCTGAATTAAAGAAGAAGTATTTCGACATTATGAAGAAGGCTCTTTCCGCAAGGACCGCTGCGAGGTTCTTCCAAGTCGAAAACCAGATGCAGCAGGTGGTCGATCTGCAAATCTCTGCCAATCTGCCGGCGATGCAATAGGCACTCGGCCCGGCCATGGCTTCTTTCTCGAGCGCGACTAAAAGGACTATGTGATGAGAATTCTACTGAAGCAAACATGCGCAAGAACCGTTGCCGCACTTTTTCTATGTTCCGGCATAACTATGGCGATTCCCGGATGGGCCCAACAGCGCATGGTGACCGTGCCAGCTGGCACGTCCCTCCTGATACGGATGGTGGATTCGGTTGATTCCAGCAAGAATGCGGTCGGTTCTCGCTTCACTGCCAGTCTTGAAACCAATCTTCAGGTAGCCGGTGTGGTTGTAGCCCCCGCCGGAACCAAGATTTATGGCCGTCTCGCTCAATCGAAGGAAGCGGGAAGGGTAGCAGGTAAGTCCGAACTTCAACTGGAATTGACAGATATCGTCATCAACGGTACGGCCTACCCTGTTTTGAGCAGCGATTACAGCCTGCAAGGCAGCAATAGCGGCAAAAGAACGGCTAAGCGTGTGTTGGGCGGAGCAGGTCTGGGTGCGGCGATTGGCGCCATAGCGGGAAATGCTGGGAAAGGCGCCGCAATCGGTGCGGTCGCAGGAACAACTGCGGCAGTGGTGCAAAAAGGCGATAAGGTAAGCATTCCGAGCGAAACGTTGCTCGAATTCCGCCTTCAGCAACCAGCTTCCTTGCCGGCCCGCTCGTGAAGCTCCCGCGGCGCACGTGAGGCGGGAATGTGCAACTTATTCGATCTGCTGCTGGCCTCCGTACTGGCGGCATTTCGAACAAGGCAAGGAAACACAGAAATGGGGAACCCGTGACAAGCAATTTAGATTACACGCAGGACGAAGGACGACTGATCACCCGAGCTTGCCGTGGCAACTCGGAAGCATTTTCCGAGTTAGTTCAAATGCACTCACCACGCATTTACCTTACATCACTTAAGATTTTGAAGAATCATGCTGATGCGGAGGACAATCTCCAAGATGTGCTTTGCAAAGTGTATGAGAACATCCGTCGGTTTAAAGGTCGCTCCCGTTTTTCAACCTGGCTTGTTCGCATCACCATCAACGAAGCCTTAATGAAGATCCGCAAGGAAAACTCTGCGCGTGCCGCAGGTCGCACAGAACTGTCCACGCAAGACTCTGAACATAGCTTTGTTCTGGAAATTAGGGATGGGTGCCCCGACCCGGAGCGCCGATACATCGCCGGCGACCTTGCAGCGAAAGCGTTTCACGGAGTGCATCCGTCGCTCCGACAAACGTTCATCCTGAACAAAAGTGAAGGATGGACGCAGCGTGAATTGGCGGCCGCCATGGGAATTGCTGTTGCGACGGTTAAGTCACGCATTTTCCGCACGCGCGCGCGGATGCAGCACCAGCTTCAGGCGATTTGCTGAATTTAACTTCGTAATGGACAGAGGGATGGCCAAACTGAGGCCTGCGTTCTGATATCTGGCGACAGACGCGCTACGGTTTCGCTTGAATGAAGTGTTTGTGAAACGGCCTTCTAGGCGGATGCCGCTTTTCCCTTCTTCAGCCGCTCCAATTCCTGTACCGGAATGACAAGCTCTGTAAAACCACAATCCAAACAGACCACGATCTCCTTGCACACATAGATGGGCGGGAGGTTTGCTCTCTTTATATCCGGGAAACTAGCTGACAGTTCTCCCGTCAACTCTTGTACGTTCAACGAAGCACACATTCTACAGGCCAAGTCCCGCTCCAAACTGAATGCGCGCCATTGAGAGTAGGGGTAGGTCGTCGGTTCGTTGACCCCAAAGCGGCGCCAGCTGAGGGTCGTATGTTAACACACACTGCCGCATAACTTCATTCGCCACTCGACTATTATGTATTTCCATTTTGAATAGTCCATTCAAGAGTCTTCGCGATCAAACCCATGAATTTCACCTTCCAAGTTATGACCAGCGGCACTCTTGGCAACAGGCATGGCGGCATTTTTGGCTCTGTTATTCTTGACACTATACAGCAGGCCATCCGGCCGTTAGGCTCCAAGCATGCTCGGATCGGCCGCGTGAGAGAGGCAGATGTCCCTTACGCCCCTTCGGAATAGCGCTCAAGGCTTTTTCGCGCATTCGATAGGCGGACCAGTTGTGCAAGATACGGATACTCTTAGCGGACGACCACCGGCAGTTCCGGATGATCGTGGAGAGCCTACTGGTATCCACTTGTGAAGTTGTTGGGAGCGTGACCGACGGCCAATCTCTCTTTGACACGGCGACACAGCTTAAGCCGGATGTCATCGTCACGGATATCTCCATGCCGATTCTCAATGGCATCGAAGCCAGCAAGCGATTGAACGAATCGGGCTGTGCGGCGAAGATCATTTTCCTGACAGTTCACTCCGATGCCGATTTCGTCGAGACCTGCCTGGCTACCGGCGCACTCGGGTACGTGCTGAAGTCCCAAATAACCACCGACCTTATTCCCGCCGTGCAAGAAGCTCTCGCAGGGCGTATCTTTGTTTCTCCACCTTTCTTGTATCGAACTGTCCTTTGAAAACCAGACTCTGCTTATGGCGGCGGACCGCGGGTGGATAGTTCGCTCCTTAGTGGGCCGTCCCGATGGCCGAATTGCCGCTGCTTGCAAAAGATGCGTCGGTCTCGAACACCGTGGCAGGTTTGCGCTTCCCATAAGGCCGTGAAAATGTAGTTTGCCTATGTGCCGCTGACAAACCGCTTTCCTGAGATAAGGGATTCCACGGCGGCAAGCAGATCGCTTCCGGCCTTTGTTTTCACTATGTAGCACCACGCGCCCAAACCGAGAGCTTCTTGCATAACCTCAGCAGACGACTCTTGACTCAAGAAGATTATTTTGGATTCCGGGAGAAGTTTGCGAATTTGTCGAGCGGCGTCGAGTCCATTCATCGATGGGAGTGAGATGTCCAATAGAATCAAATCCGGTTTCAGTTCCGCCGCTTTCCGAACCGCTTCCAACCCGTCTGAGGCTTCTCCGACGACTTGCAATTCTGATATTCGCGTCAAGGTTGAGCGTACGAATTCCCGAAACGGCTCGAAATCATCGACCACGAGAACACGAATGGATGACAAGTGCGCTCCCTGAGACCTCGCCAGCGGTCTAACTGTCTATTCAGTTCCGGCTTCGCAATGAGCAGACGCCGTACTTGCACCGCGAACCGCAATTGTTTGCGGGCGGTTAGCTTTGTCAGGGGGACATCTGTCGAATCGGCGGGGTGCCGCGGAATTCTTCCCAAAAAGATAGTTCAGCGACGCACCGGCGACCATAGTTCTGATGATGCAGTAACGGAGTTTAGTATGTCTCGGGGATTTTATCCAGCAGGGACTGCCCGCTTTTGCCTTAAGGCTTTCACTGTACGATCCGCCATGAACAAAACACCCCAGGCATTCCGATTCGGCCCTGATGCCTAGCATCTTGATTATGTATGGGTTATACGTCGAACCACCCCGGTCGAGCGGGGGTTAGAATGACGCTAGAGGCTATCGCTCGTAGGCTTTCCAAGATACTGGATTCTCCCGCAAACACCCACGACACCCCTCGGGGGCAATTTTACGAAGTGTTCCATTTTGAACAGACAGGTGTTTTTCTCTTGCGTATGCTTGCTTCCCCCCGAAGGGGCTACCAGCATGGCTCGCAACTGCAATGAAACGACAGATGAAGGAGGTTTCGGTATGCCTTGTCTTTCATGCGCGTCGACCTATCAGGCGGAAATCGATGCTGAGATGATCATCCACTTCTCTGGCCTCAAGAATTTGGACAAGCCCGGAGTTCGGGCGTTCCCCAAGATCGTGGTCTGCTTGGTCTGCGGATTCTCTCGGTTTACCATGCCGGAAAGCGAATTGCCGTTCCTCGCAAATGGCGCTCCGCCACGTGAAAGCGCAACTCCGGAACGGTGTCATTGACCGGCCCGCACTCCATGGCAGGATTGCGCTTGAACCGGCGTAGCGAATTGTAGTTCGCCTATGTGCT
>Ga0210405_10001529_pt1 | contig 26122 bp, 21 predicted proteins | sample IncBWH11MmetaG_FD_155492 | JGI IMG/M metagenome (GOLD analysis project Ga0210405, IMG submission 155492) | Forest soil microbial communities from Barre Woods Harvard Forest LTER site, Petersham, Massachusetts, United States - Inc-BW-H-11-M | ecosystem: Environmental > Terrestrial > Soil >...
TCTCTTACAGCCAAAGTTTCAGCTGAATATGAATGCGGTTTGTGTACGCGCTTATGCTCTTCCTTTATTTGCAGGAAGCACGTCGTAGGGCCTCATCATTTCGTTGGCTTCGTGTTCCAGAATGTGGCAGGAAGCTGCGAAGTTTCGCCGGCAGAGCGCTATCGTCCTTCGCATGAGCTTTGGAAACTCGAAACTGAAATACCTGCAAGAACTGATCGTTGAGAACGATCCTGCTTCTCGCAGCCTCCTTGAAATCGATAATCGGATCAAGCCTCTCGCCGGCACCACTGCGGTACCACCAGTACGGGGATGCCCACCTGTTTTTTACTCTGCCAAACCAGCAGCCTCGCACACGTTGACTTCCTTCTCTCTGCGAAACTAAGATGCCTCGCCGTGCCTAAACTCCGTCGCGCTTTCCGCCTGCCTCACCCCCAGCCGCTCGACGCTCTTAGCTTCGCCCGCTTCACGGGTATCCCGACCTTTATGCGACTGCCCCACATCGCGCAGCCCGAGGAACTGGAGGTAGCCATCATCGGCGTCCCCTTTGATGGGGGCACAACTTATCGTCCTGGCCCGCGCTTCCGGCCGCGCCATGTTCGCGTGCAGTCCGCGATTATCCGCCCGTGGAACCCTGTGCTCCACGTGAATCCTTTTGCGAAGCATCGAGTCGCTGACTTTGGCGATCTCCCAGTGAATCCACTTTCCATCGAGGACTCTTTTCTGCGTATCGAGCAGGGAATTGCGCCTCTTCTCAAAGCGGGTGTGCGTTGCGTTTGCGTGAGTGGAGACCACTCCATAAGCCTGCCTATTTTGCGGGCCGTTGCAAAAAGGCATGGCCCCGTTTCACTCATTCAATTCGATGCTCACAACGATTTGTGGGACGAGTATTTCGGCAGCAAGTATTCTCACGGCACGCCTTTCCGCCGGGCCTTTGAAGAAGGCCTCCTGCGAGACGGTGGTGTCTTACAGGTTGGCCTTCGCGGACAAGTCTATGGAGAAGATGATTTCGATTTTGCCCGTGCCCATAAAGTGAGAATGGTTACCGCGGAGGAATTTCACAAAAAAGGCCTCGCAATCGTTCAACGTCATCTGCGCGCCTTCCGCGGCAAGCCCGTATACGTCACCCTCGATATCGACGTCGTGGATCCCGCTTACGCCCCCGGCACTGGAACTCCGCAAGTGGGCGGCCTGACCAGCACTCAAATCCTCGAACTCGTTCGCGCCCTGCGCGGCCTCGACATCATCGGATGCGACCTCGTCGAAGTCTCCCCGCCCTACGACACTGGAGAAATCACCTCACTTCTGGCCGCCAATCTGCTTTACGAACTGCTCTGCGTCCTCTAGATGCCAGTCCTCGCGCGCAAACTTCGCCTGCACGATTATTTCGCGCTCGCCTTCGGTACCATGATCGGCACCGGCTGGCTTGTCCTCATGGACGATTGGCTCGGCCGCGGCGGTCCTGCTGGCGCGGCGCTTGGTTTCGCCATCGGCGGACTCATTCTGCTTCCTGTCGGATACGTCTACGGCCAGTGGGTAAAGCGCCTTCCCGACGCCGCTGGTGAAGCTGCCTACACCGCGCAAGTTTTCTCGCCCATCGTCAGCTATTTCACCGGCTGGATGATGCTTCTTGCTTACTTCATCGTCTGCCCGTGGGAGGCTGTCGCCCTCGGAAAAATCGCCGCCTACATTTTTCCGTGGCTCGATTCCTTCGAGCTTTATCGCGTCGCGGGCCAGCCTGTCTTTCTCCCTCGGCTCATCCTGGGCACCGCGCTCACATTGCTTCTCGCCACCATCAACTATCGCGGCATCCGCCTCAGCGCAGACTTCCAGAAAGCCATGTCCTCCATGGTCCTGCTCATTTTCCTGGTTCTTGTCTGCATTAGCGACGTCCGCGGCGCGCCCGCGAATTTTCACCCTGCTTTTCGTACAACTCCCTTCCTCTCCATCCTTCTCACTCTCCAAATCGTTCCATACTTCCTGACCGGTTTCGAATCCGCCCCCAAATACGCCGAAGAAGCCAGTCAGGAGTTCCGCCCGACAAGCTACATGCGAGCCATCGGCCTGGCTCTCGGAGTCGGTGCACTCTTCTACGCGTTCTGTATCCTCGCGGTCGCCTACATTGCCCCGTGGCAATCTCTCCTCGGCAACCGTTTCGCCACCGCCGTCGCCTTCGAACACGGCCTCGGCAAACACTGGCCCGTTCAACTCATTCTCGTCATGGCGCTCTTCGGCCTCTTCCAATGCTTCAACGGCAACTTCGCCGCCTCCACGCGCCTGCTTTTTGCCTATGCGCGCCGCGGCACAGTCGCACCACGCTTCGCCACCATTCACGCAAAATTCTCCACGCCGTCCGTTGCCGTCATCGGCATCACAGTGGGTACTCTCATCGCGCTACTTCTCGGCGATTACATCCTTGTTCCCGTCACCGAGGTTGGCTCAATGGCCTCCGCGCTGGGCTGGCTAGCCGCCTGCCTCTCCTTCTGGCTCGTCGACCCGCGCCCCCGCATGCGCGCAATCACTACCCTCGGCATCATCGTCTCCCTCCTTTTCGTGCTCATGAAACTGATCCCCGCCTTCCCCGGCCACTTCACAACCGCCGAATGGATCGCCCTCTTCATCTGGCTACTCCTCGGCGCCATCCTTCACCGGCGTTCCGCTCGCGTCACGCCGTCGGATGTAAAATGAGTGCTCCGTTTTGCACCCGGACAGTTGTTAGACATTGGCGACTCCGAGCTCTCTCGTGCCGTCATGTATACTCTCGAAGGAGTCTGACGCGCGTGTATTCATGATCCCTTTCCTGCATCTCGGACCTTTGGCCATTCCCACCTTTGGGTTGATGGTAGCCCTCGGCATGCTTGCCGCGGCGTATGTTTTACAGGCCGATTTCAATCGCCGAAGATCGCAGCTCCAGAGCATTTCCGCCAGAAACGAAAAGGACGAAGGGTTTTTGATCATCGGAATCGCCGGACTTGCAGGCTTGATTGGCGCGAGGCTTTACCACGTTCTCGAGAGTCCGCACGAGTTCTTCGCGGACCCTTGGCCACAGCTCATCAGCCGTTACGGCTTCGCTTGGTTTGGCGGATTTCTCGGCGGCTTTATCGCTTTGGTGATTTTGGCGCGCTGGTGGAAAATCCCCGTTCTCGAATTCCTGGACATCTGCGCGCCGGCTGCATGCGTAGGCTACGCCATTGGGCGCATCGGGTGCTTGCTCTCCGGCGATGGAGACTACGGCATTCCGACTTCGCTTCCCTGGGGCATGAGTTTTCCAAACGGGCTCGTCCCGACAACACAGCGAGTGCATCCCACTCCGCTTTACGAATTTTTCATCTGGCTCGCGATTGCCGCGTTTCTTTGGCACATGGGCACGAAGTCCCTCAAGGGACCCAAAGCCAAGGGAGAAATTTTTTGCAATTATTTGATTCTCACCGGCATTGCCCGATTCCTGATCGAATTTATTCGCATCAATCCACGTTCGTTTTTCGGCATGTCGAATGCCCAAACGGCAAGCGTTGTTTCTATCCTTCTTGGCGCGGTGTTACTTTGGCGTATTAAGAGCCAATTCCACGGACGGAAAAAAGAGCACCGCATCGTAGAGCATATCGCCTCGCGCGGAGACGTTCTCCAGCCGGAATACCACCGTCCGACACCAGAATGCCCGCATCCCGAGCGCTGGCACATGTACGATTCGATGAGCGCCGAAGTCGAGGTGCTCGATTTCTTGAAAGCGATTGTCACCACGATCAAGCCTGAGCTTGTCGTGGAGACAGGTACATTTTCAGGGCTAAGCACCCTGCGTATCGCGGAAGGGCTCAAGGCCAATGGTTTCGGCCGCGTCATCACTTGCGAATACGATGCGAAAGTGTTCGCGCTCGCGCAGCAGCGCTTCGACTCTTCCGGTCTCGGCCAATGGATTGACGCGCGCAACGAATCCAGCCTGGACATGAAAGTCGAAGGCCGCATCGACCTTCTCTTCTGTGACAGCGATGCGCCCCTTCGCGAGCAGGAAGTGCGCAAATTTCTTCCGCAAATGAACCCGCACGGCCTCATCCTTATGCACGACGCAAGTTCATTGATGAAAACAGTTCGAGAAGGCGCCCTCAAGCTCGAAGCTGAAGGTCTGCTTTCCGTTCTGCTTTTGCCTACGCCGCGGGGTTTGGTTGTTGCGCAAAAACGCGAAGGGCGGAGCTAGAAGTGCCGTAAGACGCAAACAGTGATCGTAGGATCATAGCATCTGGCGCAAAACATACTGCAAGATCCCGCCGTGATGGTAGTAGGAAACTTCCTCCGGCGTATCGACGCGGGCAATCGCGGTGAAAGTCTTCGTCGATCCATCGTTGGACTTGGCCCGCACAGTGATTGCTTTCTTTGGCGAAAGCGACGCGACGCCTTCGATTTCGGAGACCTCGTGTCCATTTAGTCCAAGCGTCTCGCGATTTTCGCCCGACTTGAATTCCAGCGGCAGCACACCCATTCCAACCAGATTGCTTCTATGAATGCGCTCGTAGCTCTCCGCAATCACGGCGCGCACGCCGAGCAAACGAGTCCCTTTGGCCGCCCAATCGCGCGATGATCCCGATCCGTACTCTTTTCCGGCAAGGACAATCAGCGGCACACCGGCTTCGCGATACTTCACTGCGGCATCATAAATCGTCATTTTCTCATTGCCCGGCAGGAAGTGCGTCCAGCAGCCTTCGGTTCCGGGGGCGAGTTGATTGCGCAAACGAATATTCGCAAACGTGCCGCGCATCATCACTTCATGATTGCCGCGCCGCGCGCCATACGAGTTGAACTCGTGCGGCTTCACACCGTTCGCGATCAAATATTTTCCGGCGGGCGAATCGATTGGGATAGACCCTGCGGGCGAAATATGATCTGTAGTCACACTGTCGCCGAGAATCGCGAGGACTCGCGCACCGTGAATATCCGCGAGAGCCGGCGGCGTCTTCGGCATATTCTCAAAAAACGGCGGCTGCTTAATGTACGTGGACTTCGGATCCCACTTGTATAAGTCGCCCTCGGGAACGGGCATGGACTTCCAGTGCGCGTCGCCCTCGAACACATTGGCGTATTCTTTGCTGTACATCTCGCTCGTCACCGAATCGCGTACCGTTGACTCAATTTCCTGTGGCGTTGGCCAAATGTCCCGCAGATATACCGGTTTCCCCGCGGAGTCCGAGCCCAGAGATTCAGTGGTCAAATCCATGTCCATGCGTCCCGCAAGAGCATAGGCCACGACAAGCGGCGGTGAAGCCAAATAGTTCGCCCGCACCAACGGGTGAATTCGTCCTTCAAAATTTCGATTACCGCTCAGCACAGCCACAGCCACCAGGTTGTTGTCCTTGATCGCGGCCCCAATCGCTTCGGGCAGCGGACCGCTATTGCCAATGCAGGTTGTGCATCCGTAGCCCACAAGATGAAAATTCAGTTTTTCGAGATAAGGCGTCAGTCCGGAAGCATCAAGATAATCCGTCACCACTTTCGAACCCGGTGCGAGACTGGTCTTGACCCACGGTTTCACATGCAGTCCGCGCTCCACTGCTTTCTTCGCGAGCAATCCCGCGCCCAGCATCAGCGAAGGATTCGAGGTATTCGTACAACTCGTGATGGCGGCAATCACCACCGCTCCGCTCGACAAATCAAACGAGTCGCCGTTATTCCGCACGGCCACATGCTTGTCAGGCGTGCCTTCCACAACTTTGGTGAAAGAACTCTTTGCGTTGCGCAACGACACGCGATCCTGCGGCCGCTTCGGCCCAGCCACCGTAGGTTCCACCGTGCTCAGATCCAGCTCCAGTTTGTCGCTGAAGATGGGATCCGCCATATCGTCCGTGCGGAACAGCATCTGCTCTTTGCAATACGCTTCAACGAGCGCGATCTGTTCCGCTCCGCGCGCCGTGAATTGCAAATAGGCGAGCGTTTCTTCATCGACAGGGAAGAAGCCCATCGTTGCGCCATACTCCGGCGCCATGTTTGCTATTGTTGCGCGGTCCGGCACGCTCAGACTGGAAAGCCCCGTCCCGCAGAATTCCACAAATTTGCCAACGACGCCTTTCTTGCGCAGCATTTCTGTCACGGTTAGCACGAGGTCCGTCGCAGTGGCCCCTTCGCTGAGTTTCCCGTGCAAACGGAAGCCAACGACGTCGGGGATGAGCATCGAAGACGGCTGCCCGAGCATCGCCGCTTCTGCCTCGATCCCTCCCACGCCCCAGCCAAACACGCCGAGCGCATTCACCATCGTAGTGTGAGAATCAGTTCCTACAACGGAATCCGGATAGGCCTCAACCCTGCTTCCCGAAGGCATCGCACAAACCACTCGCGCGAGATATTCCAGATTCACCTGATGGCAGATGCCGGTGTCCGGCGGCACCACTTTGAAATTTTGAAATGCAGTCTGTCCCCAGCGCAAAAACGCGTAGCGTTCAATGTTGCGCTGGAATTCCAGCTCCGCATTCAAACCAAATGCGTTTGCGCTGCCGAAGCTGTCAACTTGCACGGAATGGTCGATGACCAGCTCAGCGGGGAACAGAGGATTGATGAGCCGTGGATTGCCGCCCATGCGCTTGATGGCCTCGCGCATCGTGGCGAGATCGACCACGGCGGGCACGCCGGTGAAATCCTGCAGCAGCACGCGCGCGGGCATGAACGCGATCTCTTTCTCGGGGGCTCCCGGCGTCCAGTTCGCGAGCGCACGAATATCATCGGGGCGCACAAAACGCCCGTCCTCGCAGCGCAATAGATTTTCGAGAAGGATGCGGAGGGAAAACGGTAGCTTTGCCAATTGGCAGGAGATGTTTTTTTCAAGCAGCTCGAGCCGGTGAATATCAAACGATTGCGCGCCCACGTTCAGTTTGTCGCGCGTTCCGAAAGAATTCCCTGCGGCAATGGCCATTCTCGCCGTCCTTTCCATCACTTCATTAGCCCTTTATGATAACCGAAAACGAATCTTTACGGCGCACGGCCAGCTATACTGTTCAGGACGTGAACATCGTTCTGATTTCGACCTACGAGCTGGGACGCCAGCCATTCGGGCTTGCGTCGCCGGCAGCCTGGCTCCGTAAGCGTGGGCACAACCTTGTGTGCCTCGATCTTTCACGTCAGTCCCTCAATGAATCCGCTGTTCGCGCCGCCGGATTGATCGCGATTTACTTGCCAATGCACACGGCCACACGTCTCGCTGCAAAACTCGTCCCGACGTTACTCGAACTGAATCCGCTCACTCATCTTTGTTGCTATGGCCTATACGCGCCGATGAACGCGGATTATTTGCGAACGCTTGGCGTCGCGACCATCCTCGGCGGTGAATTCGAGCACGAACTCACGCAACTCGCTGAACGCTTGCAAACACGCTTGCAAAGCGATGATCGCCCGAGGTTTTCACCACAACCAGAACCTCTCGTCTCGCTCGAGCGCCTCACCTTCCAGGTCCCGGACCGCTCGGACATGCCACCCATCGGTGAGTACGCCCATCTCGTTGTTCCCGGCGGAGGATTCCGTCTTGTTGGCTCAACGGAAGCCAGCCGCGGCTGCAAACATCTTTGCCGCCACTGCCCCATCGTCCCCGTTTACAAAGGGGTCTTTCGCATCGTCAGCCGCGACATTGTAATTCAAGACGTCCGCCAGCAAGTCGCCACAGGCGCACAGCACATTTCCTTCGGCGACCCCGATTTCTTCAACGGCATTCGTCACGCGATGGATCTTGTCGAAGAATTTCATCGCGAATTTCCGAATGTAACCTACGACGTCACGATAAAAATCGAGCATCTAAAAAAATACGAATCGCACCTGCCAAAACTAAAGGAAACCGGCTGTCTCTTCGTCATCAGCGCCGTTGAATATTTGGACGATGCCGCGCTCCGCGCTCTCGACAAAGGCCACACGCGCGAAGATTTTCTGCATGTCGTTCACGCTTTCCGCGCTCTCGGTATGATTCTTCATCCTACGTTCGTCCCCTTCACTCAATGGACCACGATGGAAAGTTATCTCGATTTGCTGCGCGTGGTCCGTGCCGAATCACTCATAGAGAATGTCGCGCCCATCCAGCTTGGTATTCGCCTGCTAATTCCAGAGGGTTCGCGTCTCTTGGAATTGGACGAGGTGCGGCGCAACGTCGGTTCTTTTGATCCGGAATCGCTCTTCTATCCCTGGAAGCATGCCGACCCTCGAGTCGATGCGCTCGGCGAAACCGTGCAAGCGATCGCAGCAGAGGGTGATCGCAGAAAGGAATCTCGCAGCACTATCTTCGGGCGCATCTGGAAATCCGCCCACGCCGCCGCGGGACTCGATGCTCCAATCCTTCAACCATCGCAAGCGCCCGCCGCCGTCATTCCTTTTCTGAGCGAGCCGTGGTACTGCTGCGCTGAGCCAACGCGCGAACAGTTTGTCTCGATCGGCCAAGTCTCGAAGAAAATACAAGACCCGATACCGGCCACCGGCACTTACGTTTAGCGACGACCTCGGCGAGCCTTTCTAAAATAAAAAATGCCACGACTCCTCATCTTCACCGCTAAACTCGGGTACCAAACGCGCAGCTTCGACGAAGCCGCTCGCAAGCTTGGCGTCGACCTTGTTTTTGTCACGGATCGCTGCCACCAACTCGACGATCCTTGGGGCGATCGCGCGATCCCTGTCCATTTTGAATCGCCCGATTCGGCAGCCTATGCGGTCTTGGAAGTGGTGCGAGGTCAAGACGTCGATGGAATTCTCGCGCTTGGTGATCGTCCCGCGGTTGCAGCGGCCTACGTTGGGCGCAGCCTGGGCATTCTCTACAACCATCCCGCCTCCGTCGAGGCCTGCCGCAGCAAACTCCGCATGCGCGAAGTCTTTCGCGAAGCGGGCTTGCGCGTCCCGTGGTTTCGATCCATCTCGCCCAATCCCACGCCAGAGCCTGCTCTGATGGGTATCTCTTATCCTTGCGTCGCAAAGCCGCTCTCACTCTCGGCCAGCCAAGGTGTGGTCCGGGCAAATTCGCGCGAAGGATTTGTAGCCGCCGCCTTGCGAATCCGACGCTTGCTGGAATCGCCGGAAATCCGCGCGACCCGCGAGCCCAATCTCGATCAAATCCTCGTCGAAGGATACATACCGGGCAGGGAAGTGGCCGTCGAAGGTTTGCTAACAGATGGCAGGCTGCGCATCCTTGCTATTTTTGACAAACCGGATCCTCTCGAAGGTCCGTATTTCGAAGAGACCATCTACATCACGCCCTCGCGCCTCACCGATTCACAACAACGCGAAATAGAACGTTGTACAGTTGATGCGGTTCGCGCGCTCGGACTTTCGCAGGGCCCGGTCCACGCAGAGTTCCGCGTAAATGGCGATGGCGTCTGGCCGCTGGAAGTTGCGCCGCGCCCCATTGGTGGTCTCTGTGCGCGAGCGTTGCGATTCGCGCCGGATGCGGCAAGCCAACCCATCGGCCTCGAAGAATTGCTGTTGCGCCACGCGCTTGGTCTGCCCGGCAGCGATTGGCCCCGCGAGCGATCCGCCAGCGGCGTAATGATGATTCCCGTCCCCAAGAGTGGAGTCCTGGAAAAAATCGAAGGCGCGGACGCAGCGCGAGGCGTCTCTGGAATTAAAGCGCTCGAAATCACTGCGCGCCTGCACGACTACATCGTCGCCTGGCCGGAAGGTTCCAGCTATTTGGGCTTTTTGTTTGCAACGGGAGATTCCGCCGAAGAAGTAGAAGAAGCTATCCGCAAAGCCCACGCCAAGCTGCACTTTGATTTGGCGCCGCGCCTGCCTGTCGAGCACCCTGCAACAGGCCACCTACCAGCCGCCGGGAACTAGCCTTTAGCTTTGGGAGCCACGTAGCCTTCAGGAAGTCGTGCGCCTTCGCCAAAGAAAAATTGTTCCAACTGCTCTCCCATAATTTTCTGCGAATTGGGGTCCATCGGATTGAGCCGATACTCATTCATGATCATCTTCGAATGTTCGATCCACAGCTTCCAAGCGTCCTTCGACACATTCTCGTAAACGCGCTTTCCCAACTCGCCCGCCCACGGTATGCGGTCCAGGCCCGGCAACTCCTTGCCGAACTTCACGCACATCACCATCCGTGCCCCGGGCTTGGCCGGTTCGCTCGGAGCTGGAACGGGATCGCAAGACTCATTCGCCATTCGAATCACCTCAACAAGATCGCCAATTCACAACATACTGCAAGTTCAGGGAATTGCCTAGTGCGGCCGCCATTTGGAGAGCGTTCGCGCCTCGTTCATCAACCATTCGTACCTTTCAGCGCACAAACCTGGTTTGCAGAGATATCGAAGCAGTGTGACAATATAACCATGCGAAAACCACTCACTTTAGCGGTAACAGCAGTTGCGGCGGGCATAATTGCACTTGGCTACGCACACGCACAGCAGCCACCTCCCGCAAGCACTCCAAAGACTCCCCCGGCGAGCGCAACGCAGACTCCGGGAACAACGACTCCCAACGCCACCGCGGCGAAGCCAGGCACTACCGTGGCAAAAAAACCGACTGTTCTGACACTCAAAACCCAGAAAGAAAAAGCCAGCTACGCCATCGGATTGAATATTGGCAAGAGCATGCACAAGGACTCCGTCGACGTTGACCCCAACATTCTGCTGCGCGGCATGAAAGATGGATTGGCTGGCAACAAGCCGCTCCTGACCGACGACGAAGCCCGCGCCGCGATGGTTGCCTTGCAGGCCGACCTGCGCAAGAAGGGCGAAGAGAAAATGCTCGTGCAAGGAGAGGCCAATAAAAAAGAAGGCGATGCCTTTCTAGCCGAAAACAAAACGAAAGACGGCGTTGTCGCCCTCCCCAGTGGCCTGCAATACAAAATCCTGAAGGAAGGAACCGGTCCCAAGCCCGCAGCGACCGACACCGTCGTCTGCAATTACAAGGGCACGCTTCTCGACAACACGGAATTCGACAGCTCCTACAAGCGCGGCCAGCCGGCGACATTTCCCGTCAGCGGTGTGATCAAGGGTTGGACGGAAGCGCTGCAGCTCATGCCCGTCGGCTCAAAGTGGCAACTTTTTATTCCATCTGATCTTGCTTATGGAGCGCGCGGTGGCCCCGGCGGTGGCATCGGTCCCAACGCGACCCTCGTCTTCGAAGTCGAACTGATGTCCATCCAGCCTAAGGCGGAAGTCCAGACTCCGAAGCCGACCCCGAGTCCAAGCGAAAAACCAAACCACTAAGAGTCCTGCTCAATTTGTCCAACGCCTCGCCGGCGGCATTTCGCCCTGGCGAGGCTTCCAATTTTAGGTATTTGCTTCAGGTCCCAGCTTCCGCCATCCCCAGAGTTGAACCGTTTGAAATACGCCATTAACGTGTTTTCTTACCGCGAAACGATTATCATGGATGCCTTTGCTGCCCGGCCGGAGGTGCCGCGCATTTGGCTGCGATCACCACGCTCTTCTGGGACATCGGCGGAGTCATCCTTACCAACGGTTGGGACCGTGGCTCGCGCCGCGAAGCCGCCAAAGTTTTCAACTTCGACTACGAAGAATTTCAAGATCGCCACGATCTTTCTTTTCCCGCATTTGATTCCGGCCAAATTTCGCTGAACGAATACCTCGACCGCACTCTCTTTTACCGCATGCGTTCGTTCACCCGCGAAGAGTTCACCGCTTTCATGTTTGCCCAGTCCAAAGAATATCCCGAAACCCGCGCCGTTCTCGCCGATGCCGCCCGCACTGGCAAGTACTTCATCGGTTCCATCAACAACGAACCTCTTGAGCTCAACCAATACCGCATCGAAGCATTCGATCTGCGGCGCGATTTTCTCGTCTTTTTCAGTTCCTGCTATGTACGCTCGCGCAAGCCGGAGGAGACCATCTTCCGCATCGCTCTCGAAGTCACGCAACGCCCGCCGGAGCAATGTGTCTTTATCGACGACCGGCCGCTCAACCTTGAGAGTCCCCGCCGTCTGGGGTTTAACGTGATTCACCACCAAAATCCGGAGCAATTGCGTTCCGAGCTGCGAAATCACGGCGTTGAGGTATAGTTTCCTGCACCGCTTTTTGGCGCGGCAATTGGGCACACGAGCTGAGGGAAACAATGGCTGAGGATACCAACCGATCTGGAAGTCTCTACGGCGGTACGGCAGAACCTTGCGCCGTCGTCTTGTTTGGCGCGTCAGGCGATCTCGCCAAGCGCAAAGTCATTCCGGCGATGTTCGATCTCGCCAACCACAATTCCCTCGGCTCTCGTTACGTCATCGTCGGTTTCGCCCGCACTCCCATGAGCGACGAGGATTTTCGCGCCACTGCGGGCGAGGCCGCGAGGACCATGTCCGAGATAGGGCCGGTTGACCCGAAGCAATGGGCAGACTTTGCCTCCTCTTTGTATTACAGCTCCGGCGATTACTCGGACCCGCAGGCCTACCAGCAACTCATCAAACGCCTCACGGAACTCGAAGCCGAAAAAAAACTAGGTGGAAACCGCCTCTTCTACCTTTCCACCCCGCCGGAAGTCTATCCTCACATCGTCGAGCAGCTCGGCCGCGCCGGTCTCGCGCGCCCATCTTCGCCAAACTCCTGGGTGCGCATCATTATTGAGAAGCCCTTTGGCCGTGATCTTGCCACCGCCAAGGAACTCAACAAAACGGTTCTCAATGTCTTTGAAGAAAAGCAGATCTACCGTATCGATCACTATCTCGGTAAAGACACCGTGCAGAATTTGCTCGTTCTTCGTTTCAGCAATGGTATTTTCGAGCCGCTTTGGAATCGCAACTATGTTGACTGCGTCCAAATCACTGCCGCGGAAACACTCGGTGTTGAGCGGCGCGGCGGGTTCTATGAAACCACCGGCGCGCTTCGCGACATGATCCAAAGCCACGTGCTTCAGCTCACTTCCCTGGTCGCCGTCGAGCCCCCAGCCTCGTTTGACGCCACGTCAGTCCAAAATGAAAAATTGAAGGTCCTCCAATCCATCCGTCCGTTTAATCTTGAAATGGTCGCGCAATCCGTCGTCCGCGGGCAGTATGCTCCGGGCCAGATTGATGGCAAGCGCGTGCCCGGGTATCGCGAGGAACCCGGCGTTAGCCAGACTTCTCGCACCGAAACCTTTGTTGCCGCGCGTTTGTTGATCGACAATTGGCGCTGGGCTGGCGTCCCCTTTTACTTGCGTACGGGAAAGCGCCTGGCAACGCGCAGCACGGAAATCATGATCCAGTTCCGCTGCGCCCCTCACATCGTCTTTCGCGATCGCGAAATCGAGCCGAACCGCCTCATTCTCAACATCCAGCCCGAAGAGGGCATATCCGTTTCCTTTGGCGCCAAACGCCCCGGAACCGAAATGCGCATTGGAAACGTCAACATGAATTTTAGCTACAAGGAAGGTTTTGGCGAAGTATCGCGCAGCGCATACGCCACACTCGTGAACGATTGTCTGCGGGGGGATGCCACGCTCTTCGATCGCGGCGATAACGTCGAAGCGGCCTGGGCGCTCGTCGACCCGATTCTCGACGTTTGGAGTGCCGCAAAAAGCGCCAAAGTCCCCGAATATCCCGCGGGTAGCTGGGGCCCGCGCGAATCCGATCTGCTTCTCGAACGCGACAGAAAAAAATGGCTCAATCCGTGATTTTGAGCTTGGGTAGTGCTATCGAACGGCAACACGACGGGGGGGATAGGTGATTCTTGCGGGCGACGTTGGCGGCACGAAATGCAATCTGGCGCTCTTTTCTGAAAAAGGCGGCAAGCTCACTTCCGTCTTCAAGCAGCGCTTTGCCAGCAAAGACTTTGCGCAATTTGATCTGATCGTTCGCGAGTTTTCGCTGCAAGCAGCGCCCCACCTCGCCAAAGAACGCGTGCGCGCGGCAGGCTTCGGAGTCGCTGGCCCAGTCATCAACAATCGCGTTCGCGCCACCAATCTCCCGTGGACCGTCGATGCCTCAACGCTGGCAAGCGAATTAAATCTCCCCGACGTCGTGCTGATGAACGATCTCGGCGCCACGGGTCACAGCATCGAGCATCTCGCTCCCGAAGAATACTGCGTCCTCAATCCCGGCGAGCCAGAATATGGTGGAACGCGCGCTCTCCTCGCTGCCGGCACTGGCCTCGGCCAGTCCATCCTCGTTTGGGACGGTGCCCGCTATCGCGTCGTGCCTTCTGAAGGCGGCCATTCCGATTTCGCACCGCACACTGAACAGCAGATCGAACTCCTCCGCTACATGCGCCGCCGCTATCCCCAAGTGAGTTGGGAACTCATCCTGAGCGGCCGCGGGTTCCGTACCATCCACGAGTTCCTCAATCCCAGCGTCATACATCATTCCTTTGAGGATCCCGGCATGGATCCAGCTCCCGAAATCACCAAACTTGGCCTCTCCAAAGCGTGCCCCGTCTGCTCCGACACTTTGGATCTCTGGACAGCCATCTATGGTGGCGAAGCAGGCAATCTCGCTCTTAAGGTTCTTGCCCTCGGAGGCGTTTACGTTGCCGGCGGCATCGCCGTCAAAATCATCGAAAAGATTAAGGACGGCACTTTTTTCGAAGCCTTCCGCGACAAATGGAAGTTTGAAAATCTCCTAAGCAACATTCCAGTTTCCGTCGTGCTTAACGAGTCCGCCCCGCTTCTCGGCGCAGCCTACGAAGCTCTCGCTTCGCTCCCGCCACGATAGGCTTCCTCGAGACACCGTCGCCTGGCTCGCTTGGCGCGTTTGGAGCGGCCCAGGAAAAGGAACTGATGTTGAGAAAACCTCTGAATAAAAGAATTGCTAGGCGAGATATGCTTCAATTAATAGCCACTATCGTTGGACAGTTCTTTCGAACAGTATCCGAGAGCGGGTTTGAAATTTACAACGAAAGTGAGCTTCAGCATGAACTTGGCTGTTTGCTGCGCAAAGAGCTCCCCCCTGGTTGGCGGGTTCGCTTCGAGCTGCCAGCAGGAAGCTTCATTCCCAGCATCCCTCGTTTGACAAAAAAAGAGATCGATTTGGTCGTCACAGACGGCTCTCAGTACTATGCCGTGGAACTCAAATGCCCTCGGCAGGGACGTCACCCGGAGACGATGTTTGACATATGCAAGGACCTCGCTTTTTTGGAAGAGTTGATCGAAGTCGGCTTTCGCGGCGGCCTTTTCGTTATCCACGTCGAAGACGCATTGTTTTATGATCGCGGGTCCACAGACGGCATCTATGCTTACTTTCGATCAGGCAAGTCGCTCACTGGCATCGTTAGCAAGCCGACCGGCCAATCCACAAGCGCTGTAAATCTGAGAGGCAGCTACGACGTCCGCTGGCAAGAATGCGGACAGCATGCTCGCTACTGGATACAACTCGTTTCGAACCTTCCTCTAGGAAGTGATCCAAAGTCGCTATAGCGCGAGCAGGGCTGGTAAAATCAGCTGCAGGGGCGAAGCACTGCTGCGCACCGTATCCCTCGGCTCGGACACCGCGAGCCTGTCCACGCATAATGGGTTTGCGGACGCGCTGCCCAGAGTTCGGCCGTCAATCTAACAATTTCTTGGTAAACTAGCAGGACGCGAAAACCCTGGATAGCTGGCGTACTAGGCAGCCCCTTTCCAGTGCAGCCGCAAAGGAGCAAGTTATGAGCAGTGCCGTAACGACCCAAGTCACCGAGCTGCAAAACTACATTAATGGGGCCTGGCGCCGCCCCACCTCCAGCGACTTCTCCGAGGTCACGAATCCCGCGACAACAGAACTTCTCGCTCGCACGCCGATGTCTTCCCCTGCCGACGTGGATGCCGCGGTGCAGGCCGCCGCGGATGCTTTTCCAGCGTGGCGCCGCACTCCTCCTGGCGAGCGCGTGCAATATCTCTTCAAGCTGAAAAATCTTCTAGAAGAGCATATCGACGAACTCTCCCGCCTCATCACTCTCGAAAACGGCAAGACCTTCGGCGAAGCCAAAGCCGAACTCCGGCGCGGCATCGAAAACGTCGAAGTCGCCTGCGGCATTCCCATGATGATGCAGGGCTACAACCTCGAAGATGTCACGCCGGGCGTCGACGAAATGCAAATCCGCCAGCCGCTTGGCGTCGTCGCCGCCATCGTCCCGTTTAATTTTCCCGCGATGATCTCCTACTGGTTCCTCCCTTACGCCATCGCTTGTGGCAACACCTTCGTCCTCAAGCCCTCCGAGCGCGTCCCTCTAAGCATGATCCGCGCGTTCGAACTCCTCGAAAAAACCGGCCTCCCCAAAGGCGTTGTCAATCTCGTCAACGGCGGCAAAGACGTCGTCAACGCGCTCTGCGATCATCCGCAAGTCCGCGCAATCAGCTTCGTCGGTTCCACTCCCGTCGCAAAGCACGTCTACACACGCTCGGCCGCCAGCGGCAAGCGTATGCAATGTCAGGGCGGCGCGAAAAACCACGTCATCGTTCTTCCCGATGCGGATATGGAACTAGCCACACAAATCATCAGCGACAGTGCCTTCGGCTGCGCCGGACAACGCTGCCTCGCCGTCTCCGTAGCCGTCACCATTGGCGACGCACAAAAATCATTTCGCGATTCCATCGCCCACTCGGCCTCGACTCTTAAAGTAGGCTACGGCCTCGAACCCGGCGTGCAAATGGGCCCAGTAATTTCCAGTGACAGCAAACGCCGCATCGAATCGCTAATCTCTGCCGGCGAAGCCGAAGGCGCCAAAGCCATCCTCGACGGCCGCAACACCAAAATTCCCAATCACGAATCCGGCAGCTTCCTCACTCCCACAGTTCTCGATGGCCTCCCATCGACAAGCCAGCTCGCCAACACAGAAATCTTCGGCCCCGTCCTCAGCCTCGTCCACGCCGATTCCATGGACGAAGCCATGGACTTTCTCCGCCGCAGCCCCTACGGCAATCAAGCCTCTCTCTTTACCACCAACGGCGCCGCCGCCCGCCGCTTCCGCTACGAAGCCCCCGCCGGAAATATCGGCATCAACATCGGCGTCGCCGCACCCATGGCCTATTTCCCGTTCAGCGGCTGGAAAGAAAGTTTCTTCGGCATCCTTCACGGCCAGGGTCGCGACGCCGTCGAGTTTTACACCGAATCCAAAATCGTGGTCGAGCGCTGGTCGCGCCAGGAAACCCGCAAGTTCTAATTCAAAGCCGCATTCGCGCCCCTCGATGAACGAAGCTGAGAAAATCTGCGAAGAGATACAAAAAGTGCTGCCGAAAGTCAGCCCTGGAACCTTGCGCTTTTGGGGAGTGTGGTTTGGCAGGCCCTACGACAATGTCCATCGAATCGCAGCCTCAGAACATGATCGCGGTGTTCTACGGGTTCGTTTTAGTGAAGATGAGCAGCTAACAGTGTGGTTTCCGGTCGGTTTGACGCTGGATAGTTCAGTGTTTCAAATCAATGATGCCGAACGGGTTTTGTGGGAATGGTTTTACTACGGCCGTCCCAAAACGCAGGAAAATCGCTACTTCTATGATTTCGTAAAGACTGCTGAAACCGTAGTGGCAAGCTCGAATGTGAACTCGTTCGTGCCCAACTTGAAAACAGATTCTACATTGCCCGCGGTTGAAATTCTTTCCTTACGTATCAACGTCAAGTCGCCGTAGGGGAAGTTGACTCTCGCATCGGTATTCTTTTCAGGATTTTATCAATGACTACCAAGCCTTTGAATCTTGACGTCCACGAACAAATCGAGTCGGCGCATACGCTGGCGTCGAAGTTCTACACCGACCCCGCCATCCTGGACGCAGAAAAATCCCGCATATTCCGCCGCACGTGGCAACTCGTGGGCACGCTCACCACTCCTTGTGGAGAAGAGAATGGCGCAAAACGAATCATCGCCGATCCAGAAAGTTTCTTCACTGTGGATGTTATTGGTGAACCCGTAGTTGTGGTCCGCGACAAGCAAGGCACGCTTCGCGCCTTCAGCAACGTCTGCCGCCACCGCGCCGGACCCATCGCGCAAGGCAGCGGGTGCAAAAATGTTTTCCGCTGCGGCTATCACGGCTGGACTTACACACTCGACGGCCGCCTCATCGGCACGCCCGACGTCGAAGGCGTTGAGTTCTTCGACCGCAGTACCATGGGCATGTTCCCGCTGCGCCTGGAAACCTGGGAACAACTCATCTTCGTTAACTTCGATCAAAACGCCGAGCCACTCTCCGCGTATCTAGGCAAAATTCCCGAACAAGCCCGCGGTTTTCAATTCGAAGGTCTGCAATCCGTCGAACGCCGCGACTACATCATCGATTGCAACTGGAAGGTCTACGTCGACAACTATCTCGAGGGCTACCACATCCCCATCGCCCACCCCGGCCTGATGCGCGAAATCGACTATGCGCAATATCGCACCGCCACCTATCGCTACTACTCGCAGCAGTTCGCTCCCATTCGCGCGATGAAGCCAGAAGACGCAGGCGAACGCTTCTATCCGCCCGGCACTAGCCTTCAAGAAGCTCTCTATTTTTGGATTTTTCCCAATCTCATGCTTAACGTATATCCGGATAATCTCTCCACTAATCTGATCGTGCCGCTATCACACGACAAAACCCTCACCATCTTCGAATGGTTTTTCCACGACGCGCATTCCGAAAAAGTTCGCGAACGCATCCAGCGCGCCGTTGCTTTTAGCGATGAAGTTCAGCAGGAGGACATCGACCTTTGCAGAAGTGTTCAGCGCGGCCTGAATTCTTCGACGTACGATCGCGGCCGCTACTCCGTAAAACGCGAAAACGGCGTCCATCACTTCCACATGCTTCTCAGCGAATTTCTCTCCAAGCCGTGAAAGGAATGGGGAACAGCAGGGAAAGATTCTGATGTGCCCTACGTTCTCCTAAATTCTTGAACTCAGCGCCCGTGCCTGCGCCAAACGTGCTGTTGAATCTCGGTTCACGAACTCCGGCTCGATAGCAATCTCCGGAAGATATTCCTCGCGCCCCTCAATCTGACTGACCAGTGTCTGCGCCGCGATCTCTCCCATCCGCACCAAAGGCTGCCGCACGGTCGTCAACCCCGGATTCGCAAATGCGGCTCCGGGAATATCATCAAACCCAACCACCGACACGTCCTGAGGCACGCGCAATCCCGCTTCTCGCAGCGCCCAAATCGCCCCGATCGCCGAAATATCGTTATACGCAAAAAGCGCCGTGAACGGCTCCTTCCTCGCGAGAAGCTCCTTCGTCACGGGGAACCCCACCACAGGAGTGGAATCCTTGCTCTCAATCCGTATCGTCAGTTCCGGCCGAATTCGAATGCCCAACTCCGCCGCAACCTCGCAAATCGCCTTCCACCGCTCTTCGGAATCCGAGCTGAAAACCTGCCCCTGCAAAAACGCAATCTCCCTGTGCCCCAAATCCTTCAGATGCTCCAGCGCGAACCTTGCCGCGCGCCTATGGTCCAGCACGATATTCGTCACGCCCGCAATCTGCCTGTGTCCCGCGACAGCGACGGTCGGCAGCGATGGCTCCGCCAGAATGGAAGTGTCCACCGTGATGAATCCCTCCACCCCTCGTTCCACAAGCATCTGCGAATATGTTTGCAGCAGTTTCGGATCGTGCCGGTGTACCACCGTCAAGAAAAAATAGTTCTGCCCCGTCAGGTATTTCTCAATTCCGCTGATCACTTGTGACCCGTAAGCATCTCCGATCTCTTCCGCGATCACTCCGATCGTAAATGTCCGTCTCATCCGCAAAGTGCGCGCAAAAAAGTCCGGCCGGTAATTCAACTCTTGCGCCGCCGCAAGAATTCGTTTTTTTGTGTGATCGGGAATGGACCGCGCCGCCGGAGAATTGTTCAGCGTCGCGGAGACGGTTCCGGCAGCGAGCCCCAGATGCCTCGCCACCGTTTTCAAAGTAACTTTCTTGTTCTCTCTACGCGGATAGGCGCTCTTCTTCTGCGTCGGTGTCATGGACACGCCCTCGACTATTTCTCGCAGCGCTCGATTCGCACTGCGGCACCTGCTGGACCGTGACCTGTTTTGGTGCCAGCAATAAATCGTGCCGCGAGTATAGCAGGGACGAGTCCCAATTCGCTCTAGTCGCGGCTTCTTAACAGTCTCTCCTCAAAACGCACATTTGCTCGCGGCAAGGGTACCTTGCGCTAGAATGCTCACGATGCTCGGTTACCTCTCTCGCCTCTCCGCTCTACCTATCTTTTCCGTCCTCCTGCTCCTAAGTTCCGCATCTCCGCGATCTTTGCGTGCCCAGAGCACCGCCGTCCCTCTTCCGCCGTCCGCAAAATTGCCGAAGCCAAGAGTCGACCGCCTCGGCTTCCCCCCAATCCCAAAATTCAAAGACATCGCCCAAGCTGTGGGCCTGACCGTCTCCCACATCTCCACCAACGAAAAGCGCTACATCATCGAGTCCATGAGCGGCGGCGCAGGCCTCTTCGATTGCGACGACGACGGCCGCCTCGACATAGTCACCGTCAACGGCTCCACGGTCGACCGCTACCAAAAAGGTGGCGACCGGATGGTTACCCTCTATCATCAAGAACCCGATGGCACCTTCAAAGACATCACCAAGCGAGCTGGCCTCACGCGCCTAGGCTGGGGCATGGGCGTCGCCGTCGCCGACTACGACAACGACGGCAAGCTCGACCTCTTCGTCACCGGCTATGGAGGCAACGTCCTTTACCACAACCTCGGCGGCTGCAAATTCGAAGACGTCACCGAAAAAGCTGGAATCCGCGGTGGTGGCTTTAGCACCGGGGCCGCCTGGGGTGATTACGATCGCGATGGGAACGTCGACCTCTTCGTCTCCCGCTACGTCCACGTCGACATCGCCCACATGCCCGCTCCCGGCAGCAACAAATTCTGCCTATATAAAGGACTCCAAGTGCAGTGCGGCCCCTGGGGCCTCGAAGGCGAAAGCGATCTTCTCTACCACAATCGCGGCGACGGCACCTTCGAAGAAGTCTCCCTAAAAGCCGGCGTCCACAACCAAATCGGCTATTACGGCCTCGGCGCCATGTGGTCTGATTACGACAACGATGGCTGGCCCGATCTCGTCGTCGCCAACGATTCCGTCCCCAACTATCTCTATCACAACAATCGCAACGGCACTTTTTCAGAAGTTGGTATGCTCTCCGGAATTTCCCTCAGCGGCGACGGCACGCAGCTCGGCAACATGGGCGTCGACTTCGCCGACTACGACCACTCCGGCCGCTTCAGCCTCTTCATCACCACGTTTCAGGAGCAGCCCAAAGCTCTCTGGCGCAACACCGGCGCCAACGGCTTCGAGGACGTAAGCTGGCCCTCGGGTGTTGGACGGCCGAGTTATCAAGACGTCTGCTGGGGTACCAGCTTTTTCGATATGGCCAACGCGGGCTGGCTCGATCTCCTGATTGCCTGCGGCCACGTCTATCCCCAAATTGATGCCCTCGATAACACCCCGCACTACCGCCAGCCTATTTTCCTGGAGCGCAACAACCGCGACGGCACCTTCGACGAAGTCGGCAAAGAAGCCGGCCTGGCCGACCTCCCGCTAAAGTCCCGCCGCGGCGCCGCCTTCGGCGACATCTTCAACACCGGCAACATCGATGTGGTCTTCGTCAACGTCGGCGAACCTCCCACTCTCCTCCTCAACCAGAACACCGCCCCCAATCACCGCGTCCTATTCAAACTAATCGGCACAAAAAGCAATCGCGCCGCCATCGGCGCCCGCGTAACCATCCACGCCGCTGGCGTCCGCCAAATTGCCGAAGTCCGCGGCGGCGGAAGCTACCTCTCCCAAAGTGATCTCCGCCTCCACTTCGGCCTCGGCAAATCCACAAAAATCGACTCTGTAGAAATCCGCTGGCCCAGCGGCAAACTCGAGACGCTGGAAAATGTAGCGGCGGATTCCATTTATACGGTTGTTGAAGGGGCTGGCATCCGCGACGCGAAATCGCTGCCCCTTGTGCCGAAGGCGCAATGAGGGTGTAAGGGAGCGGCAGGGACAGGCGCTAGGCATTTTTTTGTCGCCGAGGGCGCGTCAATGTGGTAGGACTATGATGAGCCCCTGCCCACAACTCAGCCCAGAAACTAAACTGAGGAGATTCCCAAATGAAGATCGAAAGAATATTTGGAGGATTGGTGTCATTGGGCATGGTCGCGGTGCTGGCCATACCCTTGGCTCTAGCGAAATCACAGACAGCGCCCGCGCCCCAAACCGCAGGTAAAGAAATGGGAATGCGGGGCGGACTACAGGCGGCAGTAGAGAGCTTGAATCTCACTGACGACCAGAAGGCAAAGGTGAAGGATATCTTTGCGGATGCGAAGACCAAGCGTCAGGCAGTGTCCAGTGATACTTCGCTCAGCGATGACCAGAAAAAGGCGAAGATGAAGGAACTCCACGAGGGCACTATGGCCAAGCTGAACGAGGTGCTGACACCTGATCAGCAGACCGAGCTGAAGAGCAAGCTGGAAGCAGCAAAGGCCAAATCGCCTTCGCAGCCGTGATCTAAAGACTCGATCAAGTAGCGAAAAATAAGAGAAAAAGTGCCCGGCTCGGGAGAGCCGGGCACTTCACTGCGGCTCGGTCCCGGCCTGCCTTCCGCCGGAGGCTTACGCAAGTTTTGCGGAAGCGCGAGATAAAAGTTGAGGCCCGGCTGGTGGAACAGGCAGCCGCTGAGACTGGGAGGACTGAGCCTTTAAGCGATTCCTTAGGAATCGCAACCTGGGCCACTAGGCGACCCGCACTCTTTCCACAATTTTTCCCAATTCCAGATCCCATACATGACCTTGTTCGGCAACGGGAATCCGAGCTGATGCGCCAGCATACACACCTGCCCGCGATGGTGGGCTTCGTGAGAAAGCATGTAGCACAGCATTTCCGGGCCAACCGGCCATGGCCGAGCCCAGCCGTCTCTGAGAAACTTCTCGACGCGGCCCCCACCACCGCCGAGCGCTTCGGCGAGCATATCCGCGCAGCGAGCGGCGCTCTCGGCCAATCCCGTACGGGCCTGCCGCGGCGTACAGTTCGCACGGGCAAGCTGTCGTGGAGCCTTAAGGTGCGGAGCGGTAAGCCTCACCCACTTCGCGCGGACGTTGTGCATGTGCGTGAAAATCGCCGCGATGGTGCGGGCCTTGCCGGGCGGTTTGGCTCTCCAGGCGGCAGGGTCAAGATGTTCGATAAGCATCTGGTTCATGCGCTCATTCGCGGCAAAGATCTGGACTGCGGCTCGGCCCAATTGCGTATGAACCTGTCGTGTGTGAGCCTGCCGAGTTTGAACCTTCTGTTGACGCTTGGTCACGGCTCTCTTCCCCTTGACCTATGTATCTTCCAAGTTCGCGGTCAAATTCGAAATTCTGCGGAGTGATCCGTCACCCAGTCAGCAAAGGCTCGCGCCGGCGTTCCCGTGATGTCAGCAACCGTTGATGTGACGAACGCGGGCTGGCCGAGTGCGGCAGCCCATGCATTCAGTAGCATATTCACAATGGCTAGAGGCATCAGAGGGAGCAGCTCCTGACGCGCCTCGTCTGGCGAAATCTCTTCGATACGCAGCGAGCGGCCGATCACGCGGCCGATTGTCGACAACTGCTCGAACTGGGTCGACGATTGCGGCCCCGTCAAAACATATTCCGCTCCGGCGTGCCCCTGCTCACACAACGCGCGCACCGCAACTGCGGCGATGTCTCGCTCGTCAATCGGAGCGGTTGGAGTGGAAAGGTACGGCCAGCGCACCACATCGCCGGCGCGAATCTGCGGTGCCCACCAGTTCAGCGCGTTTGCGGCGAACATTCCTGGCCGCAGGATCGTCCACTGAAGTCCCGAGGTCTCGATCAACCGCTCGATTTGCTCGACCATCGCTCTGCCCGGACTGGGCTGTTGAAAGAGCGGGTGCGCCGTTTTGAGCGGAGCCGAGAGAAATACGATGCGCCGTGCGCGCTTCGCGATCCGCTCCAAAGCAGGAGAAACAGCGGCCGCCGGCGCAGTCCACACCAGAAACACCATATCGATGCCGTCCAGGCACGGATCCAGCGTTTCGGGAAGAGTAAGATCTCCGCGAACCACTTCCACCTGGGGTGGCAAACGGGCCGCGCCTAGATCGCGCGCCATAGCGCGGACTCGCACCCCTTGGGCAGCCAACTGAGAAAGCACTTGCCGGCCAACGGTGCCGGTCCCTCCAATCACAAGAATACGATTCATCCTAGATCATCCTTGAAGATAATCTTACAAGTGGTATAATTCTTCCAGGGAGTTTTATAGACGCTCGAAGCGGCAGTTGCTTGCCGCCCTTTTTATTTTGGGCTCGAATCCAGTAGCACAGACACTCCCTGCCTGTGTTTTTCGCGACTCTTTGGCGATCCACCAATCACGCACCGTCAACTTTAGGCACCGAGGCAAAACCTGGAAATCTATCCCTTCCGTGCGGGCATACACGAGTCCTTCGGGCAATCACAGTGGTTATAGCCTTGAACCGGCGAATTTTCATCGCGAATTAAGCATGCTTCTAAACCGTCTGGAATCAACGCTTGCGAAAAGGTCCGCAAGTGTTGATTTTAAGCGACTTACAGAATCACTAAACTCTTTAGAATCAATATTTACAGAAAAACAGGGGGGGTAGCGTAGGCGCGTTCGGACATCTGTGCCTGCGCTTTAGTGTCCGTGAGACTGTCAAGAGCCACGTTCATCCAACAATCCTAGTTCGCCCGGATTTTCCCGCTAGCCGCCAGCCGCTCGAGCCACCGCCGAGCAGTAACCGCCTCGCGCCGATCTCCGTGATCCTTCAGGAATTCGCGCAGCACCTGCGCCGCATCCTCGTAGCGCCCCACCGCGGTCAGCGATTGCGCCACCAGCAGTCCGATCTCCGGCGCCTTCCCATTCGACCCGGTCAGCGCCTCTTGCGACATTTTTAGCGCGTCGTCATATTTTTCGCGCTGGTAGTACGCTTTCGCCAGCGTCCAGCGCGTCTCCCACGCGCCCGCAGCATCCAGTTGCAACGACTTCTCCAGCGGCTCGATCGCCGCGTCATATTTCCCCTGATCGCAAAGCGCCATCCCCAGCGCCGCAAAAGCCCGCGCATGATTCGGATCGATCTGCGTGGCCTTTTCCAGAGCGTTTTGTGCCTGTGCCCAGTTGCGCTGTTTCAGCCAGAGCACTCCTCGGACGTACAACACATCCGGATGCCCGGGCGCCAGCCGCATCGCTTCGCCCACGTACTTCTCTGCCTCACCGGGCTTGTCCGCGCTAAGCGCTTGCAATCCCTTTTCGAGCGCTTGCTTGGCTTTCGGTGCGAGCACCGGATTGCCCGGAACTCCCACGGCACTTCCAGCATCTGAAATTCGCCGCAGGTAAACTTCCACTTGCGTTCTTCCCGTTACTTGAACCGAGACTTGCTTCTGCGCGCTCTCGTATCCTGCTGCTTCCACAATCACGGTAAACTCACCCAAATTGTTCACCACCAACACGGCGCTACCACGCGACGTTTCTCCCTGCCTGCTAAGAGTTGTTCCGTCCCGGTAGAGTTTCACCATGGCCGACGTGCCTATGGGCTCTCCTGAACTATCGCGCACAGTGACGGTGATTTCCGATCCCTTCCCGTGGAACTCATTTGCTTCGCTACCGTTGTCTTGGCACCAGGCTGGCAGGACAAGCAAAGAAAAAGACACCATCAGCAGAAGACACCGCGCAAAGCACAGATGTGTTCGTAGGATGCATAGGCGCGCACATCCCCAGGCTCGTGGCTGAGCCCACACCTGCACCAATTTCTGGGCCCCTTCGTAGGAACAGAACATGAAGGCCCCCGACCAATTGCCGCGAGCCTAGTCCCCCTCCACCAATCGCGTCAAGTAAAACATTTTGTTTTGTCAAATCTCTTTAGAAGTCTCTCCTTGCCTACATCGTTGGATTTGTTGAACCCAAAAAAATACGGGGCCGCAGAAGCGGCCCCGTAGATTCAACTGATTTTAGATCGAGTGTTCGCTGCTTCAGAAGGTGAGGCGCAAGGCCATCTGGATCAAGCGCGGACTGCCAAGTGTGCTCTGGATGAAGCCGGCTCCGAAAGGAGCGGTGCCGTCGCCGAATGCAGTTGTTGAGGGCGGCACCTTGGGAATTGTGCCCTGCCACTGGCATCCGTTCACCGGACTAGTTTGGAGATTGGGGCCGAAACAGGGATTCAAGCTGATGTTGTTGTTCGGCGCGTCGAAACTGGGATGATTGAAGAGGTTGAAGAACTGCGCGTCATAGCGCAGGGTAAACCGATCGTTGAGTTTAAAAGTTTTGAATATGCTGAAGTCGAAACGGACTTGGAAAGGCCCGCGGAATAAATTGCGTCCGGTGT
>Ga0210405_10001530_pt1 | contig 26088 bp, 22 predicted proteins | sample IncBWH11MmetaG_FD_155492 | JGI IMG/M metagenome (GOLD analysis project Ga0210405, IMG submission 155492) | Forest soil microbial communities from Barre Woods Harvard Forest LTER site, Petersham, Massachusetts, United States - Inc-BW-H-11-M | ecosystem: Environmental > Terrestrial > Soil >...
GCGTCCTTGACCATCTTCTGGATGTCGGCCTCGGACAGACCGCCGGAGGCCTGAATCCGGATCTGCTGTTCCTTGCCGGTCGCCTTGTCCTTGGCCGAGACGTTGACGATGCCATTGGCGTCGATATCGAAGGTGACCTCGATCTGCGGCATGCCGCGCGGTGCCGGAGGAATACCCATCAGGTCGAACTGGCCGAGCACCTTGTTGTCAGCCGCCATTTCGCGTTCACCCTGGAACACCCGGATGGTGACGGCGTTCTGGTTGTCCTCCGCGGTCGAGAACACCTGGCTCTTCTTGGTCGGGATCGTGGTGTTGCGGTCGATGATGCGGGTGAACACGCCACCCAGCGTCTCGATGCCGAGCGACAGCGGCGTCACGTCGAGCAGCAGCACGTCCTTGACGTCGCCCTGCAGCACGCCCGCCTGGATCGCAGCACCGATGGCCACGACTTCGTCGGGGTTGACGCCCTTGTGCGGCTCCTTGCCGAACAACTGTTTCACCACTTCCTGAACCTTCGGCATGCGGGTCATGCCGCCGACCAGCACCACTTCGCCGATCTCGCCGGCCGTCAGACCTGCGTCCTTCAACGCCTTGCGGCAGGGCTCGATGGTCTTCTGGATGAGATCATCGACCAGCGCCTCGAACTTGGCGCGCGTCAGCTTCATCGTCAGATGCTTCGGCCCGGATTGATCGGCCGTGATGAACGGCAGATTGATTTCGGTCTGCGTGGTCGAGGACAATTCGATCTTGGCCTTTTCGGCAGCCTCTTTCAGGCGCTGCAAGGCAAGCTTGTCGTTGCGCAGGTTGATACCCTGCTCCTTCTGGAATTCGTCGGCCAGATAGTTGACGAGCCGCATGTCGAAGTCTTCGCCGCCGAGGAAGGTGTCGCCGTTGGTCGACTTCACCTCGAACACGCCGTCCCCGATCTCGAGGATCGAGACGTCGAAGGTGCCGCCGCCGAGGTCGTACACCGCGATGGTGCCGGATTTCGACTTGTCGAGGCCGTAGGCCAACGCGGCGGCCGTCGGCTCGTTGATGATGCGCAGCACTTCAAGACCAGCGATCTTGCCGGCGTCCTTGGTGGCCTGGCGTTGTGCGTCGTTGAAATAGGCGGGAACGGTGATGACGGCCTGCTCGACCTTCTGGCCGAGATGGGCTTCCGCGGTTTCCTTCATCTTCTGCAGAATGAAGGCGGAGATCTGGGAGGGCGAGTAGGTCTTGCCGTCGGCTTCGACCCAGGCATCGCCATTGGACGCCTTGACGATCTTGTAGGGGACGAGCTTCTTGTCCTTCTCCACCATCGGATCGTCATAGCGGCGACCGACCAGGCGCTTGACGGCGAAAAAGGTCCGCTCGGGATTGGTCACCGCCTGGCGCTTGGCGGGCTGGCCGACGAGTCGCTCGCCATCATCGCTAAAGGCGACGATCGACGGGGTGGTCCGCATGCCCTCGGCGTTTTCGATGACTTTCGCTGTCTTGCCTTCCATTACGGCCACGCACGAATTCGTGGTGCCGAGATCGATCCCTATGACCTTTCCCATGGTCCTCATATCCTTCTTTTTGCGGCAGGTTGGCTGGGCCCTGACGGCGCACCGATCCCAACCCCCAACGATCAATTACTCGCGATATTGCGACGGTGAGCCTCATATAGGAGGGGGGGCAGGGCCTGCAAGGAGGCGGACGCAACCTTGAGCCCTGAAAACCCTCTGGTGGGAAAGATAGTGTCGGCGTATGGCGTGCAGGAACAGCCCGCCCCGGCATGAGCCGGTGACGCTGTTGCCAGCGCGGCAAAACCGTTAAAAGCGGACTAATGAAGTGTCCCGCAAGGGAACGACAGGCCGACCACCGAACGGCCGCAATGCGAACCCAGTAGATCACGATGAAGCACATCCGCCCATTTTCTGCCGTTCCATTCCCGGCCCTGGTCTCAACCTTGGTCCTGCTCTTCACCGCCATGGGCCCGGCGTTGGCGGCCGACCCGGTTTTTCCACCAGGCCTTCGGGTCGGGATGACACCCCTTGTCGGCCTCATCCCCGCAAAGAACTTCGCCGGATTTCAGACCGAGGATGAAAGCGTCAAAGTTCTGGTGGCCGAGCTTCCTGCCGAGGCCTATGCCGAAGTCATGAATGCACTGAAGGCCAATCCGGCAGTCGCGAGCGGCGTCAGGCCCGAGAGCATCCAGACCGCCGCGGGAATGGCCTATTACACGGCCGAAACCGCGAAGAATGGCGCGAGCGTGGTGCGGCGCTATTCGATGATCCTGCCGGGCAGCAGTTTCTCCGGCTATGTCGCCGTTCAAGTCCCCGAGAATGCCGCCAAGATCTATTCCGACGATGCCGTCCGGCAGATGTTTGCGTCGGCGGTGATCCGCAAGGAAGTTCCGGTCGAGGAGAAGCTCGGGTTGATGCCGTTCAAGGTCAGCGAGCTCGGCGACTTCAAGAATGTCCGCACATTGACACCGGGCACCGCCATTCTTCTCGCAGACGGCGATGAGACACCCGGCATCGAGGCCGCGCCGTTCATGGTGATTGGCCTGATGGGGTCCGCGCCGGCACAACCGGATGATCGCGGCCGCTTCGCCGAGCAGGCCGCAACGTCGATCCCCGGGGTGCGCAATTGGCGCATTACGATGTCCGAGCCGGTTCGCATCGAGGGCATGGCCGGGTATGAGACGCGTATCGATGCGACCAGCGGCAAGGGCAATACGCCCGTTACCCTGGTGCAATGGCTGCGATTTGGCGGCGGCCAGAACTCATTGCGTATCATCGGCAGCGCCCCGCGCGATCAGTGGGCGAAAGCGTTTCCCCGCTTCCGCGCCGTGCGCGATGGGATTCAGCCGCGCTGAAGCGGTATCCCGATCCACCCCTTGCTGAACATTCGATCACGGCCGAGCGCCGGTCTTCTTTACGATCGCTCGCCGTCGGTTCGCGCTAGCTCTGCTCGGAAGCGCCGGCTTTCACGCCGCCCTTGGAGACGGCAACCAGCGCCGGCCGCAGCACGCGGTCGCCGATCATGTAGCCCGCCTGCACGACCTGCACGACCGTTCCCGGCGGCACCGATGCGTCGGGGACCTCGTACATCGCCTGCTGAAAATTCGGATCGAATTTCTCGCCCGAGGGATCGAATTTCTTGACGCCGTTCTTCTCCAGCGCGTTGAGCAGCGACCGCTCGGTCAGCTCGACGCCTTCGATCAGCGCCTTCAGGATCGGATCGGCCGATTCCCGGGTCTCGGCCGGAACCGCATCGAGCGCACGCTGCAGATTGTCGGCGATGTCGAGCACGTCGCGGGCGAATCCGGTGATGCCATAGGTCCGCGCATCGGCGACCTCGCGCATGGTCCGCTTGCGCAGGTTTTCCATTTCCGCAAGTGTCCGCAGCATCTTGTCACGCGACTCCGCGGCTTCCCTGGCCAGCGCCTCAACCGAGCCTTCCTCGGGATCGTCGGGCATGATGTAGGGCTTGGAAACCACGGGCTCCGGGCCCTCCGCCGGGTTGGCCTGATTGTCCTTTTGCCCGTTGGGATCGGTCATCATACTGCCTTCTCGAAAAGTCTTGAGGGATAAGTGGGGAATGGTTGGAATTGCAGGCCGGGATATCGTGCTTTAGGCGCAAAAAATCAAGCGCGGTCGCGCCTTCAACAAAGCTGGCGGCGATTCGATCCGCAGGTGGTTACGGTTCCGGGCAAAGAAAACGCTCAAAAACATGGCGTCCGGCCGATATCCGGGCAACTCATCCACCGAGCATCCGACTGACAATGCGCGCCGCATAATCCACCGTCGGTATCACCCGGGCGTAGTTGAGCCGGGTCGGCCCAATGACACCAAGGACGCCGACGATATGACCCGCGCCGTCACTATAGGGCGCGATGATGGTGGACGAGCCGGACAGCGAAAACAGCTTGTTCTCCGATCCGATGAAAATCCGCACGCCTTCGGCGCGCTCGGCGCGGCCGAGCAGATCGATCACGCCGCGCTTGGTCTCGAGGTCGTCGAACAGCAACCTGACGCGCTCCAGGTCTTCGAGCGCGTGCAGGTCCTCCAGCAGATTGGCGTGGCCGCGCACGATCAGCTGCCGATCGTCGCTCTCGCCGCCGGACCAGCTCGCGATCCCCGCCGCGATCACCTTCTGCGTCAACTGATCGAGCTCGGCGCGGCTTTGCGTCAACGCGGTTTCAAGTTCGAGACGCGCCTCCGCCAGCGTTCGCCCGCGAATCCGCGCATTGAGAAAATTGGTGGCTTCGGTCAACGCCGATGAGGGAACGCCGGGCGGCAGCGCCAACACGCGGTTCTCGACCTGGCCATCCTCGCCGACCAGCACCACCAGCGCCCGCTCCGGCTCGAGCCGGACAAACTCGATATGTTTCAGCCGCGAATTGGATTTCGCCGTCAGCACCACGGCGGCGGCGCGGGTGAGGCCCGACAGCCGGGTCAGCGCTTCGCCGAGCGCTGCCTCGACCGATTGCGCCTTGCCGACGGAGGCAAGCTGGGTCTGGATCGACTGCCGTTCCGATTCGGTGAGATCACCAATCTGCATCAGGGCGTCGACGAAAAACCGCAAGCCGAATTCGGTCGGCAGCCGTCCCGCAGAGGTATGCGGCGCGTAGATCAGGCCGAGCGCCTCGAGATCGGCCATGACGTTGCGCACCGAAGCCGGCGACAGCGGCACCGCGATCAGCCGCGAAATGTTGCGCGAGCCGACGGGTTCGCCGGTCGCGAGATAGCTCTCGACGATCTGGCGGAAAATATCCCGTGAGCGCTCGTTGAGCTGGGCAAGCCCGGCATGCGAAGCGATCAGGCCTATCGGTTCGTGGTGGGCCACGCGGCAACTCCTGACAACAGCCGACCCCCTAATCTGTCTATCTTGGGGGCCGGTGACAAGCCGGCAATGACCCCGGAGAATGGGCCAAAAGGCCTTGCCGCTGCCCGTTCCCGCTCCTACAAGCACCGCGAGCCTTGACCTTGCTGAATTTTGGAGGATTTCCAATGCGGCCAAGCCGCCGTGCGCCTGACGAACTGCGCGCCGTGTCGCTGGAACGCGGCGTGGTCAAATATGCCGAGGGTTCGTGCATGGTTAAATTCGGCGACACCCATGTGCTGGTGACGGCGACGCTGGAAGAGCGCCTGCCGCCGTGGCTCAAGGGCCAGGGCCGCGGCTGGGTGACGGCCGAATACGGCATGCTGCCGCGCGCGACGCTGGAGCGCACCCGCCGCGAGGCCTCCGCCGGCAAGCAGAACGGCCGCACCGTCGAAATCCAGCGCCTGATCGGACGCTCGCTGCGCGCCACCCTCGATCTTGAAGCGCTGGGTGAGCGCCAGATCACGGTCGACTGCGACGTGCTCCAGGCCGACGGCGGCACGCGGACGGCCTCGATCACCGGCGCTTGGGTCGCCCTCGCCGACTGCATCGGCTGGATGAAGACCCGCAACATGATCAAGACCAACGTGCTGCGCGACAATGTCGCAGCGATCTCCTGCGGCATCTACAACGGCACGCCGGTGCTCGACCTCGATTACGCCGAGGATTCGGAGGCCGAGACCGACGCCAATTTCGTCATGACCGGCGACGGGCGGATCATCGAGGTGCAGGGCACGGCGGAAAAGACTCCGTTCTCGCAGGAGGAGTTTCTCGCTTTGATGGCGCTGGCGCGCAAGGGCGTGGCACGGCTGGTGGACCTGCAAAAAATGGCTGTGGGGTGATTGGGACAATCCCCGCCATGACAAACCATAGATGTCCATGACCATGCATCGTCGAATCACCGGCCAGCTCGTGATCGCGACCCACAATCCCGGCAAGCTCGCCGAGATGCGCGAACTGTTGGCCCCGCACGGCGTCGAGGCGGTATCGGCCGCTGAGCTCGGCCTGGGCGAGCCCGAGGAGAGCGGCGACAGCTTTGCCGCCAATGCCCGGATCAAGGCGGTCGCCGCGGCCACGGCCGCGCAACTTCCGGCCTTCGCCGACGATTCCGGGCTGGTGGTCGATGCACTGGACGGCGCACCCGGCATCTACTCGGCGCGCTGGGCTGGCGCGAACAAGGATTTTAACGCAGCGATGAGCATGATCGAACGCCTTTTGCAGGAGCGCGGCGCCACGCAGCCCTCGCAGCGAAGCGCGCATTTCGTTTCCGCGCTCAGCGTCGCCTGGCCCGACGGCCACGTCGAGGAAGTCGAAGCGCGCGTTGACGGAACTCTGGTGTGGCCGCCGCGCGGCAGCGCAGGCTTCGGTTACGATCCGGCGTTTCTGCCGGATGGACATTCCCGCACCTTCGGCGAAATGACCTCGATCGAGAAGCATGGCCTGCCGCCGCTGGGAAGGGGGCTGTCGCACCGCGCCCGCGCCTTCGTCAAACTGGCGGAGATCTGCCTTGACTGACGCGCAGAGCCCCCACCCTGACCCTCCCCTGAAAGCGGGAGAGGGAAAAGTAAGCGCCTTCGGCGTTTACGTGCACTGGCCGTTTTGTCTGTCGAAATGCCCGTATTGCGATTTCAACAGCCATGTCCGTCACGCTCCCGTCGATGAGGATCGGTTCGTCAGCGCCTTCGCGCGCGAAATCGAAACCACCGCGGCGCGCGCGCCCTCCCGTGAGGTATCGTCGATCTTTCTCGGCGGCGGCACGCCCTCGCTGATGCGGCCGCAAACCGTGGGCGCGATCCTGGATGCGATCGGTCAACAATGGCGCGTGGCTTCCGACGTCGAGGTGACACTGGAGGCCAACCCCACCAGCGTCGAGGCCACGCGCTTCGCCGCCTACCGCACAGCCGGCGTCAATCGCGTGTCGCTCGGCGTGCAGGCGCTGGACGACGCCTCGCTGCAGGCGCTCGGACGTTTGCATACCGCGCGCGAAGCGCTCGATGCGGTCGCGATCGCACGCCGCGCCTTCGATCGCTATTCGTTCGACCTGATCTACGCCCGTCCCTATCAGACGCCGAAGATGTGGGCCGATGAATTAAAACTCGCGATCTCGGAGGCGGCCGAACATCTGTCGCTCTATCAGCTGACGATCGAAGAAGGCACGCCGTTCTTCGGTCTGCATGCCGCCGGCAAACTGAAGACGCCGGATGAGGCGGTGGCGCGCGAGCTGTATGATGTGACGCAGGAAGTCTGCGGCAGGCACGGCTTGCCGGCCTACGAGATTTCCAATCACGCGCGGGCGGGCGCGGAATGCAAACACAATCTCGTCTACTGGCGCGGCGAGGAATATGCCGGCATCGGTCCCGGCGCGCATGGCCGGCTCGACATCGACGGCGTCAGGCACGCGATCTCGACCGAGAAGCGCCCCGAGGCGTGGCTGATGCGGGTCGAGGCCAGCGGCCACGGCGTCGTGTCAGACGATCGCCTCAACAGCGAAGAGTGCGCCGACGAATTCCTGTTGATGGGTCTGCGCCTTGCCGAGGGCATCGATCCGGAGCGCTATGCCGAATTGGCAGGCCGCCCGCTCGATCCCCGCCGCATCGCCATCCTGCGCGAGGAAGGCGCGATCGTGGTCGACGAAAGCGGCCGGCTGCGCGTGACGCAGGCCGGCTTTCCGCTGCTTGACGCAGTGGTGGCCGATTTGGCGGCGTAGAACTCTCAATCGTCGTCCCTGCGAAAGCATGCGAAAGCAGGGACCCATACGCCGCGGCCTCTCATTCGGGCGCGGGGCTCGTTGCCATCCGCAACCATGAGCGCCGGTGGTTATGGGTTCCCGCTTTCGCGGGAACGACAAGAGCTACGCCCCAAAGCTCTTCGGCGAGCCGGCGACCGGCTGGCTGCCGCCGGTTGCCACCCGCATGACGGCGAGGCCGCGCTCGTTGGTGCCGTCGGCGCGGAAGCGAAACAGGCCGTCGATGCCGGCAAAGCCGGATGGATTTAACAGCACGTCCGACGTGAAACGTTGCCCGCCCTGGGTTCGCGCCAATGCGGCCGCCAGCGCCACCGCGTCATATGCCAGCGTCGCGGTCCGCACCGGCTCGTTGCCGAATTTGGCGCGATAGCGGTTTGAGAAACTGCGGAAGCCCGATGGATCCGGCGCCGCGAACAGGCCGCCCTGCAATTTGGCGCTCGCAAATACGCGCGGATTGTCCCACAGGCCGGTGCCGAGCAGTTGGACGTTGCGCAAATTCGCCCCGGCCGTGGTGAGCGCGTCGGCCACCGCCACCACCGCATCGCCATCGTCAGCCAACAGCAGCGCATCGGCCTGGCCGAGCGCCTGCGCCACCTTCCCCGCCGCCGTTGCGCGATCGGCGCCGTATTTTTCGAACGCGACGATCCGCCCGCCCCTTTTGGGCACGGCCTGCTTGAAGGCGGCCTCCACCACATTGCCATAGGCATTTTCAGGCAACACGGCCGCAAAAGATCGTTTTCCGATGCTGGCGGCGTATTCGACGATCCGGTTGACGTCGGACTCCGGCAGGAAGCTCAGGAGATAGACGCCACGGCCGGCCACGCTCGAGTCGGTCGAGAACGCGATCACGGAAATGCCGCGCCCGCGCCCCACCTGCGCCGTCGCCGGAACCGACGCCGCAAAGAGCGGGCCCAGGATGATTTCCGCGCCTTCGTCGAGCGCCTGCTGGGCGCCCTGCTGCGCGCCTTGCGGACTGCCGGCGTCATCCTTGATCAGAAGCTGGATGTTGGGGTTGAGGAATTCCGTGAGCGCCATTGCGGCGGCGCTCTTCATCGATTGGGCTGCTACGCCCGCATTGCCCGACGCCGACAGCGGCAGCACCAGACCGACCTTGACCTGCCCGGTGCCGACCGCAACCGGTTGCTGCGGCGATCCCGCAGGACCGTTCGCGGGCTGCGAACTGAATGGATTGGAAAACTGGCTCAGGCTCTCCTGCACGTTTGCGCAAGCCCCGAGCAAAGGCGCGCCGAGAATCAGGCCAACCGCGGTCCGGCGTGTTGATTTGGCAGGTTGAGACTTGGGATTGAACGGACCTACCATGGCATCTCTTCTCTTGGCCGACCCGGATCGGCCAGGACTTCGCCCTCCCCTAGAGATCAGGAGGGTGGATTCAGGCATATTGTCGACGAATAGTTAACCAAAACAAAAGGATTATACCCTCCCGGCACCGACCCCGGTTGCAGGACGGCTCCGTCACCGCGCGCAAGGATGCCCTGGCTGTTTGGGTTCTTTGTGGGGTAAGCCCTCTCGTCCCTTCCAGGGACTGTTGGTTTGGCGTGTTTTCTTCAGCAGCGCCAGTAGCCCTTTCGCTCGAAAACGCCTGGGATCGTCGGGTGAACATGCTCCTTTTCGGAAAACCGGTTCCCACTTTTCCGGATCGTGCCTAGATTGGCATTATGCGCGCAAAAGCTGCTCCCGCAAACACCCCTGATGGCCTTACTGGACCGCCCAACCGGACATTCTCCGTAAGCGGCCACACCCTGACCGCGCCCAAGCCGGTTCCCGGTCTGTATCTGGTGGCAACGCCGATCGGCAATCTCGGCGACATCACGCTGCGCGCCCTGGAAACACTGGCCGGGGTCGACATCATCGCCTGCGAGGATACCCGCATCACCCGCCGGCTGACCGAGCGTTACTCGATCGCGGCTCAGCTGAAACCCTATCACGAGCACAATGCGGCGCTGGCGCGGCCGAAGATCCTTGAACGGCTGGCGCACGGCGCATCCATTGCGCTGGTCTCCGACGCCGGCACGCCTTTGATCTCCGATCCCGGTTTCAAGCTGGTGCGCGAGGTCTGCGCCGCCGGACATCAAGTGATCGCGCTGCCCGGGCCCTCCTCGGTGCTGGCGGCATTGTCGGTCGCAGCACTCCCGACCGATCGTTTCTTCTTCGAAGGATTTCTGCCGCCGAGAGAGACCGCGCGCCGGGCCCGGCTAACCGAGCTGTCGCGCATTGACGCCACGCTGGTGATGTTCGAATCCGGAAACCGCGTGCAGGACACATTGAAAGATCTCGCCGAGATCATGGGACCCCGCGATGCCGCGATCTGCCGCGAGATGACGAAGATGCATGAGGACGTCAGGCGCGCGACGCTGGCCGAGCTGGCGCGATCGGTTGGCGCGCTCGAGACCCGCGGCGAATTCGTGCTGGTGGTCGGGCCGGCCGAGGCGGGCACGCAGGCGATGACGGAAGATGCGCTGGATGATCTGTTGCGAGAGCGGCTCAAGCGCGACAGCGTCAAGGATGCGGTCGCACATGCCGTGGAGCTGTCGGGACGGCCACGCCGCGAGATCTATGCCCGGGCGCTCGAGCTTGCCAGGCAACTGACCTCGGAGGGCGAGCATGACCAAGACTGACGCGACGACGGACGGCGTCGCGCCGCCCGATCAACCGGCGAAACAAGCCTCGCCCGCGCGCGTCGCCGCGTTTCGCACCGGCCTTTCCGCGGAGGCGCGCGCCGCCGCTTATCTGATGGCCAAGGGCTATCGCATATTGGCAAAGCGCTTTCGCACCCCCTATGGCGAGATCGACATCGTGGCGCGGCGGCGTGGTCTATTGGCCTTCATCGAGGTCAAGGCCCGCGCCAGCCTCGATGAGGCGGCTTATGCGGTGACCCCGCGCCAGCAGGGCCGCATCATCGCCGCCGCCGAGGCCTGGCTGATGGCGCACCCCGAACACGCCGAATTCGAGCTTCGTTTTGACGCCATGCTGATTGCGCCGCGGCGTCTGCCGCGCCATCTGATGGCGGCGTTCGACGCCAGCACCTAGAGTACTTTCCGAATGACTCGAATCGTCATCACTCACCAGGCCGGCCACATGGTTCGGGACGCGCAGCGTTGCCGCGCTCCTCACCATGAGGGTAAAGGACCTCATCCCGAGGAGCGGCCTTTTGGCCGCGTCTCGAAGGATGAAGGCCCGGGACTGAAGCATGTTCCAGAGTTTTTACCCATCAAAGCAACCTTCGGATCCCGCCCATGAAATTGAACGTCGCCGTCCAGATGGACCCCATCGAGCGCATCAACATCCGCGGCGATTCGACCTTTGCCCTGCTGCTGGAGGCGCAAAAGCGCGGCCATGGGCTGTCCTATTACACGCCCGATAAGCTTTCGCTCAACGGCGAGGAGCTGGTCGCGCCGATGCAGATCCTGACCGTTCGCGACGAGGCGGGCGACCATTTCACCCTTGGCGAACCCCGGCGCGAGCCGCTCACCGCGTTCGACGTCATTTTGTTGCGGCAGGACCCGCCGTTCGATCTGGCCTACATCACTTCGACGCATCTGCTGGAACGGCTGCATCCGAAGACGCTGGTGGTGAACGACCCGGCCAGCGTGCGCAACGCGCCGGAAAAGCTGTTCGTGATGGATTTCCCGCATCTGATGCCGCCGACGCTGATCTCGCGCGACCTTGACGAGATCAACGCGTTTCGCGACGAGCACGGGGCGGTGGTGATGAAGCCGCTGCATGGCCATGGCGGTGCCGCGGTGTTTCGCATCATGCCGCAGGACATGAATTTCGGCTCGCTGTTCGACATGTTTTCCGTCACGTTCAAGGAGCCTTGGGTAACCCAGCGCTTCCTGCCGGCGGTCAAACATGGCGACAAGCGCATCATCCTGGTGGAGGGCGAATTCGCCGGCGCGGTCAACCGCGTGCCGGCGGCCGATGATTTGCGCTCCAACATGGTGCGCGGCGGTGCCGCACAGGCCACCGAGCTTTCCGACCGCGAGCGCGAAATCTGCGCGGCGCTCGGCCCGGCGTTACGCCAGCGCGGCTTGCTGTTCGTCGGCATCGACGTCATCGACGGCAATCTCACCGAGATCAACGTGACCTCGCCGACCGGCATCCGCGCCATCGCCCGGCTCGGCGGCCCGGATGCAGCGGCGATGATCTGGGACGCGATCGAGAAGAAGCGCGGCGGAAAATAATTTTTTGCGTCTTGCAGTCCGGCCGCCACGTTTCTGCCTCGCCCGAAGCAGCTTTTCCCTCTTGCCAGCCTGCAAAAGCGGGCGCAGCCTGCCGGCGCCCATACCATCGAGCGGACTGATCAATCCGCAGGGCGAAAACGTAAAATTCTACAAAAACAGTGGAGGAAGACGCATGACATCGAATGTTTCGCGAAGGTCCCTGCTCGCCCTCGGCGCAGGCTTGGGCGCATCGGCCATGCTCGGCGGCAGCGCCCTGGCGCGGGCACCCAAGGTCGGGACGCAACCGGCCTATTTCTACCGCTTCGGTCTCGGTGACGCCGAAGTTACCGTGGTTTCCGACGGTCCGTTGCCGCTCGGCCCTCCGAAGGGCACCTTCGTCGGCGTGCCGGATGAAGAAGTGAAGAAGATGCTGAGCGACAATTTCCTGTCGCCCGAGAATGTGGTGCTTGAGCAGAACTCGCCGATCGTGAACACGGGCGACAAGCTCATCTTGTTCGACACCGGCATGGGCACGGCGAAAAACTTCGGGCCGACCACCGGCCGCCAGCAGAAGAGCATGAAGGAAGCCGGCATCAAGCCGGAGGACATCGACGCGGTCGTGTTCTCGCACGCCCATATCGACCACATCGGCGGTGTGGTGGACGAGAGCGGCAAGGTGCTGTTCCCCAACGCGCAGTACTACATCGCCCAGAGCGATTTCGATTTCTGGACCGATGAGGGCAAGGCCAATGGTGCGATGAAGGATTTCGTGGTGCACGCGCGCAAGAACCTGATGCCGATTCGCGATCGGCTGGTGTTCTTCAAGGACGGCCAGGAATTCCTGCCCGGCGTGCAGGCGATGGCGGCTCCCGGCCATACCGTGGGTCACACGATTTTCACGGTCTCGTCGGCGGGCAAATCCTTCGTCTTCCTCGGCGATCTCACTCACCACCCGATCTTGCTTCTGGAAAAGCCGCGGATGCAATTCTCCTACGATACCGATCCGAAGCAGGCCGCCGAAACCCGGGTGAGATTGCTGGATACGATCGCTGCCAACAAGATCCCCGTGATGTCCTATCATTTCGCCTGGCCGGGATACGGCCATATCGCCAAGACCGCAGAGGGTTTCCACTATTACCCCGAAGCGATGTCGCTCTAAAAGCGAATGCGAACCCCCGGGGGGCGGCCGACGGCCCGCCCCCCGGGTGCCTTCCAATCAGGTTTCCAAACCCCACAACCCGAAATCACTTGTAAGACGCCGAAACCCGGCTAGGTTGAGCGCCCGCTCGCGGCCGGCTCGGAAATGTCAAAAAGCGGTCGCAGCTTTTGGCTACCCCTCGGCGAGGTCCGCACGGGGCCCGGGTTCAAGATCATCAACAGTGGAGAAAGACGCATGACACACGATGTTTCGCGAAGGTCCCTGCTTGCGCTCGGCGCCGGGCTCGGCGCCACCGCCATGACGGGCGGCAGCGCGCTGGCGCGCGCCCCGAAGGTCGGGACGCAATCATCCTATTTCTATCGCTTCAACGTCGGCAACGCCGAAGTGACGGTGGTGTCCGACGGGCCGCTGACGCTCGGCGATCCCAAGGGCACCTTCACCGGCGTGCCGGATGAGGAGATGCGGAAGATGCTGAGCGACAATTTCCTCTCTCCCACCAACGTCGTGCTCGAGCAGAATTCGCCGATCGTGAATGCGGGCGACAAACTGGTGCTGTTCGATACCGGCCTCGGTTCGGCGAAAGGCTTTGGCCCGACCACGGGGCGCCAGCAGAAGAGCCTGAAGGAAGCCGGCATCAAGCCGGAAGACATCGACGCGGTGGTGTTCTCGCACGCCCATCCCGACCACATCGGCGGCGTCGTCGACGACAATGGCAAGGCGCTATTCCCGAACGCGCAGTACTACATCGCCCAGAGCGATCTCGATTTCTGGACCGATGAGAGCAAGGCCAATGGTCCGCTCAAGGATTTCATCGCGCTCGCCCGCAAGAACCTGTTGCCGGTGCGCGACCGCATCGTGTTCTACAAGGACGGCCAGGAATTCCTGCCGGGCATTCAGGCCATGTCCGCACCCGGACACACCGTGGGCCACACCATGTTCATGATCACCTCGGACGGCAAATCCTTTGCCTACCTCGCCGACCTCACCCACCACCCGATCCTGCTGCTCGAGAAGCCGCGGATGGAATTTTCCTACGACACCGATCCGAAGCAGGCGGTCGCGAGCCGCGTGAAGATGCTGGACATGCTGGCAGCCAACAAGATCGCCGTGTTGCCCTATCACTACCCGTGGCCGGGCCTCGGCCACATCGCCAAGACCGGGGAAGGTTTTCACTACGTCCCGCAGCCGATGACGATGGTGCTTTGAGGGCTTGTGGGGATACAAAACAGGGCAGCTTCATGAGCTGCCCCGTTTTTCATTTCCGGAATTGGAACAGCCACGATGAAAGCGAAGATTTTTGCAGCGATTATATTCGCCGGCGGGGCTTTGATTGGAGCCGGCTCATCCGAAATCATCCACGCCCAGGTCTCTGCGTTTGCGACCAGGCAGGTGTTCCAGACCGACCTGAACAACCTGCCCGGGCAGGAAGTGCTGTTGTTCGCATCGACCTGGCAGCCAGGTTTCAGGTTGCCGTTGCATATGCACCCCGGGGGACACGAGATCACCTATGTCGTCGAGGGCGAACAGACCTTCGAGATCGATGGCGTCGGCACCAAAATCGTGAAAGCCGGCGAGGCGATTTACACGCCGCCGAACACGCCGCATTTCGGGCGCAACGCCACCGACAGGGAATCCAGAACCATCGTGGTCCGCATCAAGGCCAGGGACCAGCCTGTCGCCGTCGAAGTGACGCGCTAAAGCCGAAGCGGGCCAACCGCCTCACTTCTTTTTGCCAAAGACGGGCGCACCCTTTTTATTGATCTTCCAATCGAAGAAATCATAAGGGCCGGACCATGCGTGGACCTCGGCCCTGCAAATCTTGCAGTCGAAGCTGCCGGAATGCTTGTCTGGATGCTGCTCTTTGGTTGCAGTGTAATCCATCCCGCAGTCGGGGCAGGTGAAATACTCGGTCGTCCATATGCCGCTGGCCATTCCGCCAATATGCCCCGCCAGTCGCCCGTTTTCCAGCCCGTTCGGCCGCCACAATCAGGCTGACCCATACCCCGGCTCCAGAGCCCTTTGCGACCTTCCCTGCAACGCAAGCCCGTGGTTATGCGCCTCAATAACCAGGGGGAGGGGGCGAAGTTGGCGGCGAGGTTGATCTTGGCGCTACTCTTCATCATCATTGTCATCATGGTTGCGCGTAAATCCAGTACGCGGTGTGACACGCTGATGGCGAACGGGGCCCATGACCGCAACGGGTGCGAGTTGCGTGGCATAAAAGCGGATCCGATGACGGTGTCCTGATTCGCCTTGACGGCAATTCCACGCCTGCAGTCTCCGGCAGTTTCAACAAGGGCGAACGATGACGATGACGCTTACCAGAACGATCCTGATCACGGCTCTGCTTGTTTCCTCCGCCCATGCCCAACAAGCGCCGCCCCTCGGGGGACCGCCGCCGGGGCCAATGTTTGAGCCGATGCCGGTAATGGTTCCGCTCCCGCCCAACGGTTGCGTTTGGGCCGGCCGGCCGTTCAGCGATGGGGCGGGATTCTGTGTGGCCGACAAGATTCTGCAGACTTGCACGATAGGAAAGTGGTCGCGCGAAACCTCGGACGGCTGCCGTGGGGCTCAGGCCGATACGCGGTGAATTGAGGGATGACCGACGGTCGCCCCCCACGGCGCTCGGACGATCCGGACCTCACGTCCTGTTCACGAAATCCACGACGATCCCAGCGACTTCCGGACCCTTGTCTTCTTGCAAGAAGTGGCCGGCATCCTTGATGATGACGTGCGGCTGTCCGAGCGCGCCCTTGATGCGCTTCTGGAAGATCTGCTCGCCCGCTCTGGTAAGCGGATCCTTGTCGGAGAACACGGTCAGCCAGGGCCGTTCAAACGCGGCCAGCGCCTGCCAGGCATTTCGGTTGGCCCGAGAGGCGGGATCATCGGGCGATGCCGGGACAAGCACGGGAAACTGCCTGGCACCCGCCTTGTAGGATTCGTCGGGGAAAGGCGCATCATAGGCGGCGATGACGTCATCACTTAATCTCGTGACACAGGCCTGGTCGATAAGCCTCCCGACCGGAAGGACCGGCAATTCCTGGCTCAATTTGCGCCAACTGAGGAATTCCTCGCTGGGCGCCGTCTTGCCGGTTGGAAGACCGGTGTTGGCGGTGACGACGCGGCTGAACCTTTCTTCGTGCTCGGCGACAATACGAAGACCGATCAAGCCGCCCCAGTCCTGGCAAAACAGGGTCAGATTATTGAGGCGCAATTGCAGAACCAGGCTTCTCACCCAATCGACATGCCTCTGGTATGTATAATCAGTTCGGCGCGTGGGCTTGTCCGAACGGCCAAATCCGATCAGATCGGGCGCGATCACGCGAAAGCCGGCCTCGACAAATACCTTGATCATCCTGCGGTACAGAAAGCACCAGCTGGGTTCGCCATGCAGGCACAAGACAATCTGGCCTTCCCGATTGCCTTCGTCGATATAGTGCATACGCAGTTGCCCGCCCTCGGTATCGTCAAGCGCTATGTAGTTCGGCGCAAAGTCATACTCCGGGAGGTCCTTAAAATGCCGATCGTCCGTGCGTAAGTAGTCCATTGCTTTACTCGCTGACGCACCGCGCCAAATCGCACCATCGTTGCAATCGTTTCACCACGAGCATACAAGGTAGTGAGAGGGCCCTCTAGCTCTTTAACGCAGCTGGAGTGGTTAAAGAAAACCGTGATAGCACCAGCGCGAGTACTGCTTGAACCCATGTTGACTCACGCCGGCGTCAAGGTCGGCGGCAACAAGCCATGGGATATTCAGGTCATCGACCAACGGTTCTTTCGGGCCGTGCTGACCCGGGGATCTCTTGGCCTCGGCGAGGCCTATCTGCGCGGCTGGTGGACTTGCAATGACCTGGAAGAGCTGTCCTGCCGGCTGATCCGGTCCGGACTCTACAAGGCATCCCTTTTGGTTCCGGTGGCTGTGGCGGCGAACTTCGTGCACGCGATAGTCAATCAGCAGTCGAAGGAAAAGGCGCTTCGGGTCGCCGTCCAGCACTACTCATTGGGCAACGATATTTTCCTGAGCTTTCTCGGGCGCTATCGCAACTACAGCTGCGGCTATTTTCTCGATACGGACGATCTCGACGTGGCCCAGGGCCAGAAGCTGGAGAAGGTCTGCCGGCTGCTTGATCTGCGCCCCGGTGACCGGGTTCTCGACGTCGGCGGCGGATGGGGCGAGTTCGCCAGATATGCCGCAACCCGTCATGGCTGCCACGTTACCAGCGTCAACATCGCCGACGAACAAATAAAATTCGCGAAGGAATACTGCAACGGCGCCAGCGTCGAGGTGCGCAAATGCGACTACCGTGACCTCACCGGGCGGTTCGACAAGATTGTCGTCATGGCCATGCTGACCCACGTCGGCTACAAGAACTACCGCAACTTCATGGAGATCATGCATCGCTGTCTCGAGCCGGGCGGGGTCATGCTGGTTGAATCCGTTGGTAGCCACAAATCGGTGAAGGATTGCGAGCCGTGGATAAACCGCTACATCTTTCCGGGTGGCATGTTGCCATCCCTGAAACAGCTTGACGGGGCGATCGCCGGGCTTTTCTCGAGAAAGCTTCTGGACGAGTTCGGCAGTTCATACGTTCATACGCTGCGGGCCTGGAACCGCAATTTCGTGCAAGCCTGGCCGGCTCTTCAGCATCGATATGACGACCGGGTGCGTCTGATGTTCGAATACTTTTTTCAGACTGTGGCTGGTGCCTTTCGCGCCGGCTATCTGCTGCACTGGCACATACTGTTACAGAAGGCCGAACAGGTCGCGGATAGATAGCGAACCATCGAGGCCGGGTATCGGACGAGCGGAGTCGAGACGGCCCGGGCCCTCGCGCAACGCGAGTTACTGGGGGTCGCATGAGTGACATTTCCGATTGGCTGAAAGGAATAGGGCTCGCCCACCTTTCGTACGCATTCGAGTCCAATGGAATCGATTTCGATTCGCTGGAAGACCTGACCAACGATGACCTCAAGGACATCGGCGTCAGCAAGCTTTCCGATCGCAAGCATCTTCTCAAGGAAATCGAACGCCTGGTTCTGCAGCGCACGCAGACGGCCGGCGAACGCCGGCTGCTCACCATGTTGTTTTGCGATCTGGTCGGCTCCACGCCGCTGTCCCAGCAACTGGACCCGGAAGAGCTTCGCGCGGCGTTGCGCCGCTATCAGGACACGGTGCTCAAGGCGATCACGAGGTATGGCGGGGTGGTCACGAACATCAAGGGCGATGGCGTGATGGCATATTTCGGCTGGCCGCGTCCTGATGAAGATCAGGCCAGTCAGGCGGTGCGGGCAGGGCTCGATACCGTCAACGGGGTTGCCCAGCTCGACTTCAAGGCGGGCGTCAAGCTGCGCTGCCGGGTCGGGATCGCCACCGGACGGGTCGTGGTCGGCGGCGAGGAGCATCCCGACAGCGCATACGGCGAGACGCCGAATCTGGCGGCCCGGCTGCAAGCGGCCGCGGGCGAGAGTCGCGTGATGATCGACAAGGTCACGCGGAATTTGATCGGACAGGGATTTCTGACGGAGCCGCTCAGTCCCGTCACCCTGAAAGGCTTCGACAGGCCGGTCCAGGTCTGGGAGGTGGTCGAGGAGCGGAAATATCTGGACCGCTTCGAGTCGCTGCATGAGGCATCGTCGCAATTTGTCGGCCGGGACGCCGAGCTTCGGAGCTTGATGCAGGGTTGGAAAAATATCGAGCAACAACGCGGACAGTGCTGGCTGATCAAGGGCGAAGCCGGCATCGGCAAGTCCCGACTGGTGCGTGAGTTCGAGCTGCTGGTCCGGAAGGAGGACTGCCCGATCCTTCGCTATCAATGCTCGCCCTATCACACCAACAGCGCATTCCACCCCGTCATCCAGCGCCTGGAGAAGGCGGCGGGCTTCAGCCCGCAAGGCGAGCCGGCACCGACCAAGCTTGCGAAAATCAGGGCTCTGTTCGAAGATGCCGTAGCGGACGACCCGAAAGTGCTGGAGCTGGTTGCGGACCTGCTGTCGATACCGCACGACCTGTCGAGCGGATTGGCGACGATGTCGGCGGCACAACGCCGGCAGCTCATGATCACCGTGCTGGTCGAACAGGCCGTGCGGCTTTCCCGCGGCAGCCCGGTCCTGCTCCTCCTCGAGGACGCGCATTGGATCGACCCGTCGAGCCTGGAATTGCTGCAGGAGCTGATCAAACGCACGACGCAGGAGCGGATTTTCGCCGTGGTGACGACGAGGCCCGGTCGGGCATTGCCGCTGCCCGGCACACCGACCGAATTGGCGCTGGCGCGGCTCAGCGACGCCGACGTTGCGGCGATCGCGATGAGCATGAGGGGCGCGACCGACCTGTCTGATCACGACGTCGCCAGGATCGTGGCAAGGGTCGATGGCGTTCCGCTCTTCGCGGAGGAACTCACCTCGACCCTGCTCGAGCACCAGGCCGACGACCGCCCGCTGGACTTGCCGGAAAACGTCCAGTCCTCGGTCATGGCCCGGCTCGATATGCTTGGCGGCGCGAAGTATGTGGCCCAGGTCGGCTCCATCATGGGCAAGGAGTTCAGGCGCACACGCCTGTTCGCACTGGCCACCGGGCTACCACCCGATCTGGAGAAGTCGATCGCCAGCCTGGTCCAGTCGGGCTTGCTGCTCGAGTCCGGTACGCCGGACAGGATCTACAGCTTCAAGCACGCGTTGGTGCGCGACGTGACCTACGAGAGCCTCCTGCACGAGCATCGGCGGCAGCTGCACGAGCGCCTAGTTCGCGACGTCATTCCGGAAGACGAGAAGGAGCGGGTGCCGGAGCTGGTGGCCCACCACCTGACGGAAGCCGGCCTGATCGTCGAGGCCCTGGAGTATTGGAAGAAGGCAGGCTATCGCGCCTCGCGGGCCTCGGCGCATTTCGAGGCGATCGCCCATTTCAACAAGGGGCTGACGCTGATCCGCGAGCTGGAGAGTGACAGGGCGCGCGAACGTCTGGAGCTCGGCTTTCAGGTCGGTCTTACCGGACCGCTGATCGCGTCCACGGGCTATACGAGCGAGGAGCTGAAGGCTGTCGTCTCCCGGGCATTGGAACTCGGCAAAAAGGTCGACAATGCTCCGGAGATCTTCTCCGTGCTGTATAGCCGCTGGGGTTTTCTGCTCACCTCCGGTTCGATATCCGAGTCCTATGATGTCGCGCGGGAATTCTCCAGCCTCGCCGAACGCCAGGGCAACAACGATGCGCTGTTTGCACGCTACCGGATGCTTGGCGCCTCGCGCATGTGCCTGGGCGAACTCGAAGAGGCAACGCTCGATCTGGAGCGGGCAATTTCCCTTTATAGCAAGGAAGAGCACGAGCGGCTGCTGACCGCCTACGGGGTCGATATTCGGGTGGCTGTGCGCTGCTTCCTGGGTGAAGTCCTGTGGCTGAAGGGCTATGCGGACAGCGCAAGACGAAGCGTGGCGTTGGCGCTTCAGGAGGCGAAGGGCATCGGACATACGCACTCGATCGCAATGTCCTTGTTCTTTTGCAGCCTGGTTTCCCTGCTGTACCGCGACCAAGATGCGGTACGCGACTACATGGAAGAAATGACGGCGCTGGCATCGCGGCAATCGATTGGCGCCTGGCCGATCCTGGGCAGATCGATGCAGGGTTGGTCGCGGGTGGCGCAAGGCGATCTCGAGGAAGGTCTGGCCATGATGAAGCAAGGCATGGAGGCGGCGCAGAAGGTCGGCGTCTCGATGTTCATGCCGTTCCTGAAATGCCGGATGGCGGAGATCCTGTTGTCGTTGGACCGGGTCGGGGAATCCGAACGCACCATCGCCGACGCGGAGGCCATCATGAACCGTACCGGGGAACGGAACTACGAGGGCGAATTGCGCAGGCTAAAGGGCGAGCTTGATTGGCGGAACGGCCGGATCGAAGAGGCCGAGTCGCAGTTTCGCGATGCCCTGGAGATTACCCGGAGGCAGAAAGCGAAAGTCGTCGAGCTGCGCGCAACCACCAGCTACGCACGCTTTCTTGCGGCGCGAGGGGAGCCGGATCGTGCATGCGCGATGCTATCGGGCATCGCCGCGTGGTTCGACGAAGGAAGGGACGGTCACGACCTGGTTGCAGCAGAAGCAGCGATCGTTGCGTTGAGAAGCTAGGCGCGGCAGTTCGATGAAAAGCGGGCCGGATAGCCGATGATTAGTGCAAACAGACGCCTGGACTAACGGGTCCGCCAACGAATGTATTGAAGGGGCCGGGTGCGAGGCAGGAACCGCATGCACCTCGGGCGTCCGAACAATACTGGGCTGGGCCGATGTCTCCTAAGGGCAAAGCTCCAACAAAGCTCCCTGGCGCCGACTAGACCACTGTTGCGGCAAAGCAACAGAAATCCAGATTCGCTTCAGTCCTTAACGTCACGTTCAGTTTCGGTATTGCCGCACCACTCAGACAATGTTCCGTACTGGATCAATGCGCGTGATTCTGCTTACTGCGGGGGCGAAGTATGCTTTTTGACCTGGTCCGTCACGTCCGCAACCCGGACGTTCGGCGCAGAGTAATACTAGCCGCGGTGCTGCTGTCGGGAGGGGCACCACTTACGGCGTGTTGGCCACTACTCCCAACTATCACCTGTAGTGGCAGCGACTGCGATCCTCCTGTGCAAGGCCTGCACGATCCGAATTTCCATGCCGGGGCCACTGTATCGCTGCGCACGCCTGCTGCCAGGGACAATGGCGTGACCCTTTTTGCCCGCACCGGCGTACTGGCTCCCATTGACAACGCCTCGAGTGGTGCGACGCCTCCTCTTCCTGGTGGAGTGGCACCAAGCGGCACTGCTAGTCAGCGGGAAAATATAGTTGTGCCGCTTTATGGCGGGGTCACAATTCCCGCGAAGAACGTCGGGATAGCGATCCCGAATCTCTCGTTTGAGGCCTTCGGCGGGGCCAACATCAAAAATGAAAAAATCGGCTTCTCGCTTAACGAGTCCACAGGAGGTGTCGCCTCTGCCTCACAGTCCTATTGGACGGCCAATCCAGCGGCTGGCGTAGGTATTCAGTATTATCTCGGCACGCTCTACGGTGTCCCGACGAGTCTCGGCGCAGCCTATATCGTGGATTTTCAGCACAGCGATCATACCGTGGCTGCGGTGTCGCCGACTGTTGTTGGACAGAGTTACATGCTCACAAACCCCAGTCATGTCAGCCAGACGGCCGCCTTCACTTTGAACTTCGACCTGCCGCCGAAATAGCTCATTGCGTCGGGTCGCAGCGCCCAGTGCCGGCCTTCACCGCTATCTGAGCGAGTTCGACTTCCGCTATTCCAATCGCGTTGCGCTTGGCGTTGACGACCAAGCCCGCGCCGAAACTGCGCTGAAAGGCATCTCTGGCAAGCGCCTTACCTATCGGGGGCCTGATTCAAGAGAGGCCGCCCTATGAGAGGCCATGGAGACATCCTCGATTTAAGGCGAGGCAGCGCAAATAGTCCCTCACGGTTTCGAAGCCACCGCCTCGGCGGTGTGACCGGCTGAGCCGACCGTAGCGATACGGTGTAGATTCCGTGAGGACCTAGCTACGTTTGACGCGCACAGTGCCGTCACGATGCAAGATTGTAAGTCTTGGGCGATACCAAGGAGTATTAACGGACGGATCGGTGATCTTGGCCCACTTTAGAACGTGATCGCACAGCGTCTTTTTGGCTGGATTAGCGTCGGGTTTCGCGTAGTGGCCATTAAGTCGATAAGTGATAGCTCCGATGAGGATATCGACCAACTGCAAGGCCTGCTTGTTTTCCGGGTCCTCGAATTTCAATTCTCGATAGGGCCAATCGGTTCGGTTGCTGTATTTGCGAGCGCCTGCGTTCATGATGTTACGGGCCTCGTTGAGTGACTGTTTTGTAGTGCGGCGATCAGGATAGAGGTGGAACAGGGTTGCTCACGCAAGCAGCCAAGAAACTGATGGCCGAAGCGGCTTAAGACAAAACCGAGGTCGCTTTCCACCCTTTAATTTGCCTCCTTTGCTGTCGCGGCCCTCGTCAAAGGTGCACGCGCAAGAGGCGACACAACTCGACCTGCGCGACATCAAGGGCCAGGAAAGCGCCAAACGCGCGCTCGAGATTGCCGCCGCCGGCCGGCACCACCTTTTGCGGGTTCACCCGGTCGCCTGAGCGACACACAGAGGGGAGATAACATGAAATTCGTTTCTGCCGCCGCATTGGCATTTATCGGCTGCCTTGTCGGCTTCAATTCCGCAAACGCACAAGGAGCCGCTATGAAAACGACGCCGACGACCAAAATTCTCGCCATCGGGACCATCAATCCCGGTTTTGAACAGTCGCAGGTGTTTGCCGTCCTGCCGGAGGAAGTTCGGGAAACTGTCGACCTCTACCTCGATGGCAAGATCGAGCAGTGGTACTCGCTACAGGGAAAGCCGGGCGTGGCGTTCATCATCAACGTCACCGATCCGGCCGTCGCTCACGAAATGCTCGAAAAGCTGCCTTTGGGTAAAGCACATATGATGAGCTTCGAACTGATCCCCATTGGCCCGCTCAACCCGCTTCGCTTCTTGCAGGGCATGCAGCCGAAACCTTGAGATATGCAGGGCCAATCCAACCCATAACACCGCGGGACTGTACACCTGGTCTGGGCATTGCTTGGAGCGCTTCCCTCGTTGTTTCCCGTGGCCCCTTTCAACCTGTTCCCTTAATGTTCTTGCCCTCCGCGCCGCCTTCCGCTACCTTCGATAGCGGCAGAGGGGCAGCATGGTCCAACGCGTTTCCACCGTCGCCTTCGAGGGGATCGAGGCCCGCGCCGTCGACGTGCAGGTGCAGGTCGCGCCGGGATTGCCGGCGTTCGCCATCGTCGGCCTGCCCGACAAGGCGGTGTCGGAGGCCCGCGAACGGGTGCGTTCGGCGCTGATCGCCTCGGGCCTTGCGCTGCCGGCGCGCCGGATCACCGTCAATCTCGCGCCCGCCGATTTGCCCAAGGAAGGCAGCCATTACGATCTCCCTATTGCGCTTGGCCTGATGGCGGCGATCGGCGCGATCCCGCCGGACGCGTTGAGCGGCTTCACTGTATTGGGCGAGCTCGGCCTCGATGGATCGATCGCGCCGGTTGCGGGCGTGCTGCCGGCGGCGATCGGGGCGAACGCGCGCGAGGAGGGCCTGATCTGCCCGGCGGCCTGCGGCGCGGAGGCGGCCTGGGCGAGCCCGGATATCCAGATCGTGGCGGCCAACTCGCTGATCCAGATCGCCAACCATTTTCGGGGCACGCAGGTGCTGTCGCGGCCCTCGCCAAAGGTGCACGCGCAAGAGGCGACACAACTCGACCTGCGCGACATCAAGGGCCAGGAGAGCGCCAAACGCGCGCTCGAGATCGCCGCCGCCGGCGGGCACCATTTATTGATGATGGGCTCGCCCGGGGCCGGCAAGTCGATGCTGGCGGCGCGGCTGCCCTCGATCCTGCCGCCGCTGTCGCCGTCCGAATTGCTTGAAGTCTCGATGATTGCCTCGGTGGCAGGCGAAATCCGCGACGGCGCGCTGACCGCGCGGCGGCCGTTCCGCAGTCCGCATCATTCCGCCAGCATGGCGGCGCTGACCGGCGGCGGCCTGCGCGCGAAGCCCGGCGAGATTTCGCTGGCCCATCAGGGCGTGCTGTTCCTCGACGAATTGCCGGAGTTCGATCCGCGCGTGCTGGATTCGCTGCGCCAGCCGCTCGAAAACGGCGAGGTCGCGGTCTCCCGCGCCAATCACCGCGTCACCTATCCGGCGCGCTTCATGCTGATCGCGGCGATGAATCCCTGCCGCTGCGGCCACGCCTATGAGCCCGGCTTTTCCTGCAAGCGCGGACGGATCGAGCGCTGCACCTCGGATTATCAGGCGCGCATCTCGGGCCCGCTGATGGACCGCATCGATTTGCGCATCGAAGTGCCCGCGGTGACCGCCGCAGATCTGATCCTGCCGCCGCCAGCGGAGGGCTCGGCGGAAGTCGCGGCCCGCGTGGCCGCGGCGCGCGACGTGCAGACCGCGCGTTACGCCGCCATCGGGTTGCCGAACATCCGCACCAACGCCGAGGCGCCGGCCTCGGTATTGGAGACCATCGCCCAGCCCGATGCGCAGGGCCTCAAACTCTTGCGTGAAGCTTCCGAGACCATGCGGCTCTCGGCACGCGGCTATCATCGCGTGCTGCGCGTCGCCCGCACGCTGGCCGACCTCGACGGTTCGGAGAAGATAACGCGGCTGCATCTGGCCGAGGCTCTATCCTATCGCGCGCTCGCCGACGATGTCAGGCGTGCGGCGTGAGACGATTGTCCGCCACCTCAAATGTGCGATGGGTCGTCGGAAGACGATCGCTTGTCGAAAGAATGGTTAGTGATGATAGAAGACAACATGTGCACGCTAAGGCTGGTTCGCCCGTCGCTATTCGCAGACAGGTTCAGGTCATACAAGATTCTCCTAAATGGCAAGAAAGGCGGGAGAATTGGCAACGACAGCACTCTTGAGATCGTCGTTCCGGCAGGTTCAATTACGATCGAAGCAAAGATCGATTGGGCACGAAGCCAACCGCTAACAATCAATACTTTACCGCGTCAGACATTAGAAATCGAAGTAAGGAATCAATGGAGCGCGGCGCGGAATGCCCTATGGTCAATCACTTTTGGCAGAAGCTCCTATCTGTTGCTGACGCCGCGCTAAAGGGGGGCTGCCAAAAAGAGGCAGCTGCTGGCGCGTGGTGCAGCGCGGCGGCGAACACGTTAGCGCCCTCCACACGATTTGCCCGACGGGCAAATCAACGCGCGTATTGAACACGCCGTCCAGCCCTCCAGCAAAAAATATTCCGCTTTCGCCGTCGGGCAAATCATCTCTACAAGCTTGCCCCGTCCCGTCCCAACAAAGGGGCGTTTCGCGATCGTCACGGACGTGAGGCGGGATGCGGTGGACGCGGCAGTGTCGCACGACGAGCGACGCTGATCCGCCTTCGCTAAAGCTTCGGCGGGACTGGTACCAAAACCGTCGAGTGGCTTTTGTGGAGACGGGCCCGGACGGCGAAGTCGTGTGGTCCTGACGCCCCGACGCTGGCGTCAAGTCTGTGGAGGCAACCTTCGCAGGCGACGGTGGCAAGAAAGCCCGGTCACCGGGGAGAGCGCGATATAAGCCGTTAAAACCATTGCGCGGGGAATGCCGGGTGTTTCCGGTGTGACCGTGG
>Ga0210405_10001531_pt1 | contig 26080 bp, 26 predicted proteins | sample IncBWH11MmetaG_FD_155492 | JGI IMG/M metagenome (GOLD analysis project Ga0210405, IMG submission 155492) | Forest soil microbial communities from Barre Woods Harvard Forest LTER site, Petersham, Massachusetts, United States - Inc-BW-H-11-M | ecosystem: Environmental > Terrestrial > Soil >...
GCGCTGTAAACAAGACGCAATGCTTCGAATCTGTAGCCATTAAGCCTATCAATATTGAGGGCTTCTTCTATAGAGTTTTGCGCTTCACTCGTCTTGCCCGTCAAGAGCTGAAGTCTTCCCATTGCACCGAGGGTGCGTGCTTTCTCGTATAAGCTCCCATTTTTCTCAGACAGAATCAGTGCTCGTGCAAGTATTTCAAGGGCTTTCTGATTGTTTCCCTTCAGCTCAGCTTCCGAAGCGAGTGCATTAAGAATGTCTGCCTCTAGTATCTCGTTCTTAACATCTATCGAATCCTCCAATGCTTTCTCGAATGCGATGAAGGCCATCTCTATCTTGCCCTCTCCAACGAGCGCTGAACCTAATACAGCTTCAACAATCGCCCTGTCCCGGACAAGGCCGCGTTTGTCAGCGATTTCCAGGGCCCTTTGGATTCTTTCTACCGTTTCGTTAGGATTCATCGATTTACAGGAAATGTTTTCATCATTGAGTAAAGTACGGAGCTCAGGGTCGACTGCAATTAGCTCCTGCGGTATTGCACTAGAGGCAGATCCCTTGTTCTGTGAAGTGGCAGACGAGGGCAAACAAAAAAGAAAAACGTAGAGGAGACAAATTGTTGAGATTATAGAAAGTCGCATATTTCTGGGCATTAAGAATTCGCAAAATACACTTCGCTAAGAGCTACAATTCCCATTTGTCAACATAATGCAACTTTCTAAGACTGTGTGGATAATTTCGCGACCACTTTCCCATTTTACAGCTCCAACGAAGTGCGTTGTATGTTCAAAATGAGGTGATCAGCGGCCGAGAAAGAAACCGTTTATGAGGCGGTGCGGTATGCGTGGAAAATCGATCCGAAGAAAGCCGCAAAGGCAGAAATAGTGCTGGCAGTGTTGCAAGGCCTAATCATCGGAGTATTCGTAGCAGACAAATGGATGCCGCCCACGGTCGCTAACGTTCCAGGCGCCCCTGAGCGGCCTGGAAGACCAGGATTCGTGGGGCATGTCGCACCCGAAGAGATCGCAAAACTCTATCTGCGACGACGGGTCCCCGATTCAATCCGCAAACGTGGAGCCGCTAATCCCGTCAAATCCGCGCTTTAGGATTCTCCCTGGTTCTCACGGTTCGTGGGTCTCGTCGTCATTGACCCAATCCTTAATCTTCTTCGGAATCCAAGAACACCGTATATTCGGTCCGGCAACAGCCTTTATTCTTTTTGCTGCGTCGGGGTCTGGGTTCACGATGACGACCTCGGCGGCACCTGGGGCGTCATACCTACTGTTCTCATCTCTGATTCGACCGTGGAGTTGATTGTGGAACCGCTGCGAAAAATAAACTGGGCGTGTAAGTCCGATGCCGGTAGCGAGTAGCCAAGGAGCCAGGGGCGGCGCGGGTGGGTACGTCTGCACGAAAAAGGCGGCAAGGAACACGAAGCGCCCTGCGTGCCCAAGCTCGAAGCCTATCTTGATGCGTACATCGCGGCGGCCGGCATTGCTGACGATAAGGATGGTCCGTTGTTTCGCGCCACGGGACGTTTCATGGGCAGACAGCACCGCATGACGCAGCAGGACGGTTACCGGATGATCCAGCCGCGCGCGCGCCAGGCGGGCATCAAAACATGCATTGGCAATCATTCGATGCGAGCAACCGGCATCACCGATTACCTCAAAAGCGACGGCACGCTGGAACACGCGCAAACCATTGCCGCCCACTCCTCCCCGCGCACCACCAAGCTCTACGACCGGCGCAACGACGAGACGGCGCTCGACGAGTATGAGATGGTGCGAATCTGAGGCTTGACAGGGAGTTTAATTAGTTCCATAATCGGGGTTGCTTTAATCCTCTTTTAGGAACTACTAAAATGAAACCAAATGCAGAACAGACCGCGGTGCTGCTAGCCAGCCTGCTCCACCGCTCCGAAGAACGTCGCGCTCGTGTGAGTGAGCGGACCGTCCGGATTCTTTCGCGTCGCAGAACTCTGAGAGATGCGTTCAAGGACAGTCTCCGCGCCGAACTGGATGATCTCGGCATCCATCTCGTCCAGCTCGAACGAGGGGGATTCGGTGTCATTCCCATCACCGCTCTCGACGGCGCCCGTGCCATCACGGCAAAGAAGTATCTGCCGGACGAGTTGAAGAAGCTCAGGAAAGGCGCCGATGAAGCCTTTTTTCAAAAGCTAAGGAACGAAATCACCGAAAATAATAATGATGAAGGAGAGGATGGTGAGGAATGACCGCGAAAAGTGCGGCTCGCAGTGGTGATTTCGAAAATGAGCCGGGTGCCGCGGAACGCTTCCAACGCCTCCCGGCCGAAGCACAGGCGCGATATGTCGAACACGCCAGCGGCATGACCACCTTCGCAAGGGATCATGCCGTCCCGATACTAATCGCGCCCCCCGTGAGCGTCGGTGGCAAGATTAACGGTGGTACGGGATTCGTCCTGACGCTGTACGCGGACTGTTTCGTTGTTACCGCGTCGCATGTCCTGCAAAAATATGAAGAGCGGCTCGAAAAACGCGAAGTACTTAACTGGCAGGTTGGAAAGCTGCCGCCTTTCGATCCGCTTTCCCGCATCGCAGGTCGCAACCCAAAGAAAGACATTGTTGTGTTGTCAGTCTCCCCGGATGAAGAGCGAGGGATTGGGCCATGTCTGAGATCAAGTCCGGTTGTGTGGCCACCGGTTGTTCCCCGGATTGGTCAGTTCGTACTCGTCGCAGGCTTTCCAGGCGGCCTGCGCGAAGTTGATCCTGCGGGATGGATCGGAGCAGGCCCCTACTCTGCGCTCTTTCGGGTGACGAACGTGGGAACAGGATACTGCAAGTGCCGCATCGAGCCCGATGACCTTGTAAGCTTTTGCGAGAGGCCGGTCCCCCCACCTGGAACAGACATCGGAGGAGTAAGCGGAGGCCCTGTATTTCTTGTTGGTCCGGGCTATCCGCTCGTGGGAGTAATCACCCAACATTGCTACATGGAGTCCACCGGCCTGGAGCTGCTGGAGTTTGCCACATTCGATTCCGTGCATATAGAATCGCCGCGAAAACGATAATCCGAGCAGATTCGCTGATCCTCAAAGGATATTTTTACACCAATCTGGTCGGAACCCTTAATTCGATAAACCGGATTATCACGCGCTGAATATACCGGCAAGAGGCCTCGGGATCGTGGGGTTGGATTTTTCTGGTGTGATGCGCAGAGGCAACGGGGCTCTATGAACTTAGGAAAGCCGACGTTAGAGGCGCGGCTATGACGCTTTGCTCACGCCAACCAGCGCCAGAATCAAAAGGCCGCCGAGCGCAAGCGTAGCCAGGGCCTGCTGGTTCTGCTTAATCTGGGAGTTGCTAAGCACTGTCTCCCGCAGGCTGTACATCGCCTGCTGGGGGTTCTGAAACGCCGCCACGTAGCGAAGGTCCTTGATGAAGCCGGACAGGGCCAAGCCATGCTCCAGAATGAACGGAAGAATGGGCTTGTTGTTTCCGTGTGCGATACCGATCTCCTGACTTACCCATTCCGATCCCATTGCATTCCTGCTCCAGAGTAGAACGAAGAGATCGCATTCGAGAATGGCCGTCTTCGTGGTCGGCGTGATTGGCGCACCCGGAGCGACCGCATACTGCGAAACGAAGCACTCCACATCCGGGAATTGCAGAAAAGTTCGGAGTGCGTTTACGTCCAGAATGTCCTTTGTGGAGTAGCTGACAAAGACCTTATAAGCCATATTCTTCTTCCCCGTTAGATTCGTAGCGAGTGCCCTAGACGCACATACGCAGGTCATTTGCGAAGTAATACTCTCTGCTGTTCTCAATGAGGTGGCGATTTATCGCTATAACATTTCCCTTAACCACCGCCCCACTCTCTACCAAATCTCCCCGCGTCCCGCAGAAGCAGAGCGCCGGCGCAACTGGAACCATCGTAGTGTTCGGGAAATCCGGGACGATGAATTGGCCTTCCAGTGCCCTAACGATCCCCCACCGGATATTTGAGAGCTCAGACAGCTTGCGCATAATTCCCATTTGGATCTGCAGACTATGAAAGCGGTGAGCCGGCATTGTTCCACCTTGGCGTATGAACAGTACTCCAACATTTTCAAGCCCCTCTTGCTGATCTTTTGTGAATGTATCGCCGGTTATTCCGTTGAACTTAACGTCCGCTAATTCCTTGTCCCTGAACGTCGCACGTATGTTCCAAAGGGCGAAGAAGCGGTCCACCTTAAGTTTGTTGGATTCACCGATACTAACCACCTTTCCATCGATAACTTGCCCGGCTAACTCCTGAAAATCATCCTCGATCTCCTTCATGTATCCTGTTTCCGCACGCTTGTCCCATGCACGCATCGCACAGAACACAGGATTTGTGGGGCTAGCTTTGAAGACGCTTTTGCTTGAAGGTCTATAAACCTCAACTAGGCCGTTACCGTCGGTGAATCTGGAAATGCTAGCAGACGGAAATACATGCCCCCGGAGCGGCAGCCTGTATGGATTTCCTTTTTGTGTCTTTTCGTACACTCGCCGTGACATCGCGCACCCAAATTTGTCAGATTTCGATCTTTTCGGCTGCATCGAGATTACGTACTGAAATATAAGCCAGGTCCGCTGGCGGCCTTCACTAGCGGGACAGAGGAACCATCCGCCCCTACGTCTGTAAATCCAAGATTCTGTCGGCCGGCTAAAGCGTCAAGCTTTTCAACCGGGGGATACAGCCCCAGATATTCTTGCCCCTTGAACTCCGAGTCGTACGCCGATACCAGCGGAAGAATCCACACGTGTCTCGGTTTGAGCCCGTCAAAATAGCCCAGTTCCCATGGCATCCATACCGATTGCGTGGCATTGGGGGAATGTACATAGACCAGGCTGGAGCAGTTCTGCATCCGATCCCGAAGTATCTGCGCGGTCTTGGGTGTGACTCTACCGCGATCAAGCCCCGGATCATCCATCCAGTCCACGTAGACCTTGAGCCCCAGCTTTTCGACGATGCTCTTAATGCCGTAAATCACGTCGGCGTCCTGGTATGAGTGCGAGAGGAAAATGTCGTAGTGATCCGTCGATGAGAATTTTCGTGAATCCTCCGTCAGGATTTGCGACGCGCTCTTGCTTAGATAAGACCGGGCAGCCTGGCCTGCAGCTGTGGCTTCCGAAATGCGCAGATATGCCAACCGTCCCTCCTCTCCCGCCGTTACTTGAGCCAGCTTGAAAAATTGTTGAACCCGTCGTTGGTGTTCCAATCGTAGACGGGATACCAGTTGCCAAGGTTATAGCCTTTTCCCCGATATTCTGGGCTTACCTGAAAACGGTACGATGCCCCGTCGTCCACCTTGTCGTACTCGACCCACTTGTCCCCTACCTTCTCCCACAACGTCGCCGTTTCTCCGCTTTCTGAGAACGTGACGCCGACATATTCAAGGGGATTGGGGCCGGCCCACTTGGTGAGGCCGTCCTTGCCTTTAATGGAATTGATGTGGACGCCGAACAGATGATTACCGCGTTTGAAGCTTTTCAGGATCTCGTACCGCACCCACCGGCGGGCATAGGTGTCCGAGCCGATGAGGATGCAGGTATTGCTAGTGTTCTCCAACCCTCCATTAATGAGCCTCTTGAGCGCAGTCTCACCCTGTTTCCTCGCCGTTTCCCAGATCGAAGCGTCATAGAAGCCCGCAGCTTCGCGATCAGGCTTCGTCAGCCAATGATTTCTGACGACGTTTGCGCGGAAGTCGATTACGTCCTGGTAGTGGAAGGTGAAAAAGACGCGGTTTGCCATATTACGCCGTGTAGTTATCGCGGATCTCGATAGCTTCCTCGATCCAGTCCGCGAGATGCTCGCTAATATAGTTGTAGACGTCCTTGCTGTCCGTGTAGGGAGGGTTGTATGCCTTGACGACGGAAGTCATCGGCGTTTTCTTTTCGCCGATAGTGAATTCCTCAAACGGGTTGTTGCCCTTCAGAGCCTGATTGCCGTCAAGGTCCTTGAGCCGGTGAATGTAGACGCCAACGAGTCCCTTCTTACTGTTCCACGTCGATTTGATTTCGTAGTCGATCCACTTTCGCCCGGCCGTATTCTCGCCAATGAGCACGACGTTGCAGGACTTGCCGTCGAGCTGGTCGTCAATCCATTTCTGAATTGCCTTATCGCCGCCGCTCTCGATTTCTTCCCAGTCGTTGTCGCTGGCTGGCTCGTTGCCTTCGACAACTCCCATGTTGCGCACCTTTGCGGCGCGCGTACAGTCAGGCTTGTAATGAAAACTGTAAAATGCTCTTCTCGCCATACTCACCTACCCTTCGCTTTATTAATAATTTCGATGACAGTGCCAATCAGTCGCTTGCTGTCCGAAGGGTCGTCGAGGCTGTCGAATAGCGGCTTCAGTTCCGCATGAGCCGGGTAGTATGTGCCGAAATCGGCCGCAACTTCGTGCCACAATTCCTTAGCCACATAGCCGGTCGCCCCGATAGGAATCAGCAGCAATTCTTTATCCCTCGCGATCTCAAATTCGCGACGCATGCCGTTTGCTAGCACAACCTTGCCCGCCTCCAGCTTGTTGCCAAATACAAAGACGGCGACGCCGGCATGCGCGATCATCTCCTGCCGATAGGATTCCCATTGCTTCTGTGCGTCCGGTCCTTGCGGAAACGGGCGCAGAATGAGCTGATCGTCAAGCCGCTTGCCCTGATGATGATAGAGTTCTTCGAGTACTCCCATAATGACCTGGCTGCCCACACCGAGACCAAAGCCGGAGACAATCCTGTTGTCGTTCCGGATGAGGGCCTGACTGACGCTGCGGATGAAACCCTCCGCCTGAGGTTGCGTCCAGGCGCCATATTCATGTGCGCTGCCGGAGATGAGGACCGTCTTGCGTCGGTAGCGCTTCTCAATCTGTTTCAGTAACGTGGTGATGTCGCCGTAATCATCGACCAGCAAGGTCTGCACGCCGAAGCGCTTCAGGTCGTTGATGGCAAGCTGCTGTTTTAATTCCGCATATCTGAAAGCATCGTCGTCAGGAAAGCCGGCGCGATTGCACTTTTTGAAGATGCAGTAGTGATCGCGCGGCTTTCCGTGCAAGCTCACCCGCACACGGCTCAAGATGTAATCGAGATTGGGATCGGTGAAACTGAAGCCTAGAAACAGGAACATCTTTGCTACGAGATCGCCGCTTAATGCGGTCACGTACTGGCCGCGTGACGATTCATAGCGCTCGTAATCATCCTTGGTCAGCACAGCATCGTCTGGATGGTCGATGTCGCCGTGCATTTTGTACACGATGGCGTCCCGTTTCGGCCGGGTAAGCTTCAGGTGATCGACGGTGAACTTCACATCTGGAATTTTGCCCGCGCCCCTAAGTGAGTCCTCTACAAGCTTGTCGTAGTTCGTGGTCCAGTAGGTCTTAATCGGAAGCCGGGCGAGAATACGATGGTTTTCGGTGGGCACGTGGCCAGGGGAGAGCTGTTCGATGAGGGCGCGATTCAGCCCGCTGCGGTTCTGTTTTTCATTCAGATGGTACTGCGCAATCGAAATCAGGTCGTGTTCTTTGTCGATGTCGAGTCCGAGTTCGTGAGCGATGGGCTGGAGCAACTTCCGCCAATCGACGGAGCCTGCACCAACTGAAAGTCCCGCGCCGGCGAAGATGGCAACGTTCTCTTCTTCCAGTTCTTTTACGAAAGTCTCGATGAAGTGTTCAGCGCGCTTGTCCATACTTTTTCATTCAATCCCGTACAGCGTTCAAACATTCAGTGCTGCAAGACCGACCCACGCCCTGGTCACGGCCTCGGTTACAAAAACTGCGTTCAGCTTGCCTGTGGCGTCGGCAGCTGCTCGGGCAATATCGCGGACTTGCGAGCTGGTGAAATTCCCAAAGCCGGTATACTCCGCCAAGGGCATCTGGTAGGTTTTTCCGTCGTCAGAGATAATCTGCCGGGAAAAGCCCTTCTGCTCCATAGCCGCGTGGAGCCGCTCATAGTCGGCCCACTCAGCGTGGTGAAGTTCAACGCGAACTGTGAAATTTGCCATCGGATTTCTCCTTCAGTTAGGTAAGGCACTTATGTAAGACTCAACGAGCGGTATGCGTCGGTCCACTCCAGCCGGGTTGTCGTGCCCAGGAAGAAACGCAGGAAGGTGTCATACACCAACCGACGCATCATCTTGCCGCGGGAAGACGTGATGTTCTTGATCAGATCCTGATACTCTCCGAGCGCGAACGGGTCTTCGGTTTGCTGTTTCAGCAGCACGATGAGCTTCTCCAGCGCACCATCTAGCATCTTCATATTGTTGCGGTTGCGGACGTAGCCGCACGCGGCCGCAAAACCGGTGAGAAATGTTCCGCCGCCGGAAAAATAAAATTTCTTCCCCGGTTCATCCTGATACACGAGCAGCATCAGAGGATGAATATCCTGCGCCACGCGCCTGAGCATGTTCACGACATCCGCGATATCGCCGACATCGACGCCGGTAGCCGTGTAGCCACTGTCTTTCTCCAGTAAATCCTCCGCAATCTCCCGCTGCGACGCCTGCGCGTTGTTAGTTATGAATGCCTCCGCGGCGACTGCAATGTCGGAAGCAGCGAACTGTTCCTTGGGTTTTTGTGTTTTGCCGCTCGCTTCGATGTCGTGTGTGTCACGGAAGACTTTGATACTGGCAGCAGATTCAATCTCGTCGATGAGGGGCTTGCGCATGATCTCCAGCTGGACTTGCAGACTCATACGCCGCTGCGCTGTGTTGAACGTGACCATGTAGTGCAGCAGGCCCTCCAGGTCGATGTTGTAGTAGATTTCGTACCGGATCGTCCGGCCCAGGAGTGTGCGGGCCGCTGTCTGCGGGTCACCCAGCTTCTCGATAAATGGCCGGAAATAGTCCCAGGCCTCGACCGTGATGCATCGGTCCGTAACGAGCTTCTCTCGGTGTAGCGCAAGGAGGACGGTGGTCGAGTAACACCAGGAGCGTTGAAGACCGTCGATAATGCTGTAATTGATGCTGTTTTCGTCGAGCGATTTGATGCGGCCGCTCAGGTCGCGCAAAGCGGCAATCTTTACTTCCGGCATTTGTGCGCCCTGAATGAAGTCCCGCATGAGGCGGCGGTAGATCGGATCGGCGATGTGGTCGAAGGGAGGCCGCTGCGAGAGGTTGTCCTTAATTGAGGTTCGCTGCAGATACACGGCCAAGGGCTCTTCCACATGGGCAATTCTCGCGGTGGTTTTCTCGTCTATCACTTCAGCCGCCACCGGCTGTATCGGGACCAGCGGTGTGAGTAAATCCGTAAAGCCGCCCCCGGCCAATTCCTCCGACAGGCCGACAATGCGGTTTTTCAAAGCCTCCTGGCGCTCGAATTTCTTTGGGGGTGGTACAGCCTTCGGACGTCTTCCGCGTGCCATTTTGGTCTCCTTTAAATCAAGGTTAGGTAATTGAAGGGAGGCAGGAGCCGTGCTCTCTTCCGGAATCGATATGACTGAATCCATCCAATATCTCCTGTACAAAAGCTTCTAAAATCTTGAACAGGGAGATACTTACACATAAGGCTCGCAAAATACAAGCCTATTTTTCGCCAGAGCCATTTATTGCGGAGAGCCAATTACATTTCTTGTGGCCGAGCGGCTGTAAACTGCACATTCAATTACTGTTAACATTTCGCAGAAAGCGAGTTACCCGTTCTTGGCCCAAACCCAAGTGTCACGCTCGCTCGGACGCCCCTATTTAATGAAAACCGCGGCCTTCTGCCACTGTTGAGTGTCAACGTCCTGGGGAATTTCCAGCTCCGCTGAAATCAGCACGGTGCCGCGCTTCTTCTTCTGTAGAGCCGGGCCCAAGACATCCGCTTTCTGGTCTAACAGAGTCTGCAAGACAGCGCCATACGGCGTCAGATTACCGATGAGCGGTCCGCGCCCCTGTGCCTTCGCTTCCACGAGGAGTGCGCGCAGACCATTGGCATCAAGCTGGGCCAACTTCGCCAAGCCCATAACGTTTTCGGCCAAGAGACGGATATTGCCGGGTAAATTTTCTTTCTCCCAAAGCTCAGTGACTAAAGCTATAAAGGTCTTGATGGCGGATATATTGTCGTCTGATTTCGCCAGCGCCGTCGATGCGGACAGCGTGACCGCCTCCTGAATCGAAATCTCAGCGTGCTCCAGCATCGCTTTGATTTGGTAGGCGATACGCGCCTTGCTCCAGTTCGCTTCGTCGGACTTATAGATGAGCTCGTGAGTCGCAATTGACCACGCATGCTGCAGGAATGTTTTTATCTGTATTTCGAAGAGGATTCCGTGCAGGCCGGTTGGCGGAAGTGCGGGATCGTCTTTCCAGCGAACATAGAGCCGGAGATCATCGAATGGAAAGGCATCAGGCGCTTTCTTGGTCTCATCGTCTTTCGGTGGCCGACGAGACTGGAAAGTGAACAATTCGCTTACCAGTTTCTCGGCGTCGGCGATCTCCGATCCGTTGCGCACTACAATGGTGGCCGCAAAGAAGTCTTCAAGGGCAGAGGGGTCACCAAATCTGCCGGTTTCGATTTTCAGGGTGAAGCTCTCTTCGGTCTTCGTCCGGCTTTCGTAATGCCACTTGTCATGCAGGTGCGGTCTGATCAGCGCGTCTACACGCTCTTTCAGCTGACTACATAGCTCATCCTGATCGTCATAGAGCCTGCGAATAGAGGCGGGGATTTTCATCGCTCACCCGAGCAGCTCGTGTTTCAGCACGTTGTAGCGTTCTTGCCTGGGCGTCAGATCAGTGCTCGCGCCGCGTGCCTGGGTGTAATAAGAAAGGGCAGTTTTGTAAGTATTCTTTGTGTCTTTCTTGATGAAGGGCTCCAGATCGTCTTTTTTCGCGGCGAGCGCTTCGACTTTCTGCATGAAGGAAATGTAGCGATGGGCCAGATCAGCTGCCGGTTTTGCCTTCAATGCAGCGAGGTTAAGCGCAATTACGCACCATAGAGTGTAGAAGTGCGTGAAGGACTGTGCGAACTGTGAAACCGCGTTTTCCTGCTCTTCCATTTTTATGAGGTATGACCGAGCCGTGCTGACCGCTTTGGTGAACTTCTCCTCGGAGAATGTGATCTCCGAGTCTTCCGGGGCATCGTCGTACTTACCATAGAGCGTATCCAGGACATCCTGGTCGAAGCCAAGGACCGCGTTTTCAAGAACCACGAACATCAGCTCGGAGATGAACTGGGTGTCGGCCATTCTTTTGATGCGGGCCGTGGTCACCACGCCCAGGACTTTCCATGCGTCCTTGTCCGACTCTTTCTCCACTTGCGCGGCGAACCAGCCCTCGAATTTTGCGTGCCGGAGTTCCTGGCGCGTCAATTTCCGGGCGTTCCGGTTCAAGCGGTCGAATACCTCGTTGATGAGGGAGCCTTCGACCCGGTCCACCATTTCCACGGAAATCTGGTAGTTCCAGAACAGGTGCTTTAATTTGTCGTCGCCCTGAAGGATGCTGCTCCATTTTTTGCCATTGAGCCTGGCATCGCCATAATCCTTCCCCATGCTGATCTTGTCGTTCGCAAAGTCCAGTATGGTTTGAAGGCGCTGCTTGCCGTCGACGACGTGGTACGTTACCTGGCCGGCGTCGGAAATAGTCTTGTGGAGGAAAATGGCCGGACTCGGGTAATCGCGAAAAATCGTATCCAGGAAAAACTGCCTGTCCAGCCGCGTCCACACGCTGCGGCGCTGATAGGGTGGTTCCAGATTGAGCTGCTTGTTTCGGGCCAAATCCAGAAGCCAAGTGATGTCTTGCGTTGTCGGGCGGCGCTTCATCGGGCTAGTTTCCTTTTGGCTTGTATGGGCCTAAAAACTTCGGGCCATTGAAATGAATCATGTGATCCGGGTTGTCGGCAATCCATACTTCCGTCTCCCAGGCGATGTCCGCAGCGTACTTGCGAAACTCGTGGATGCCGAGAAACGCCGTAATGTAAACACGGTCGGCCGTGCAGCGCGCCAGCATTTTCTCCAGCTCCTTGTGCCGTTTCGGCGAAACCGGACCATGGGAGGTGACCGCCTCGATGAGGTAAAGCCAGTTTTTGTCCTTCCTGTAGAACACGACATCGGGAAGCTTGTCGTGCTCCGTTATCGGCACGCCGATCCTTTTCAGTTCCCCTGCCGCATATACGACATGTTTCTGCGCCGTATCGCCGACATACAAAACGACCGCACCTTGTGCAAAGCGAGGGCCGAGTTCTTCAACGATGGCGACTTGCAGGACATTGTGCTCGCCCGGCGACAGGTAAACGATGGAACCATCCGGCAGCGTGAGGGGGACTTTCAGGCCCTCGCGGGACCGGCGATAGGCTTCCTGCAAAGAGCTGAAGCGCGTAATGAAGGATTTCAGCTCCTTCTCAAATGCCGGAGTCTTATAGGCCCTGAGTAAGGGCAATACCTCATCGGTGAGCTGATAGACGGTCTTGCCGCTATTGGTCGGCCGCTTTGGATCATCCGGGTTTCGGTTGACGATGCGCGCCTGCTCGAACTGGTGAATAGTCTGGCGCCGGATCGTCTCCCGCGAATTAGCAGCGTAATCCTTGCCGTGCTTCTCCCGCATGAAGCCCATGATGTCCCAGATGCGGACCAGGGGCCGTGCGGCGTTCTTCCAGGGCGTGTTAGGACCGATGCCTGCAAGGGCCAGAAGGGTCAAGGCTGAGCGCTCATTCTGCTGGTTGCGTGGCAGCCCCAGCGAAACGAGGATATCCAGCGCTTCTTCTGCCCTACTCACCGGCGGCTTCCATGAGATGCTGGCCCAGGGAACCGTTGACACCGACTGAATCTAAAACAATCTGTTCAATTCCTGTGCGCTCAAAGGACGCGAGGGCTCGTATCTTGCGCCCGATCGCAGCGACAGTCTTGAGTGTGGGAAGAGGCATGGTGCGAAGTTCCGTCGCGTTAACCTGAGTATTCCCGCTTATAGTGCGAAAATAGCGGTCGAGCAATGCCGAGTTAAACAACGCGGCCAGACCGTAGGTCTCATCCAGGGAAAGCGGGCGCTTGGCATGGTAAATGTAATTCAGGTGATTCTCCAGCGCGACGTAAGGGCCTGGTTGTGCGGCGCCAATCAGGCAGCTTGCGGTCAATCTACGCTTTTCTTCCTTTGCGCTGAAGCGGCGCAGCAAAACGTAATTCTGCGATGGCAGCAGGAGTTTCATCGACTCCGGGCACACTCTAAAGGCGATAGGGTGCTTTTTGTGTAGCGCAGGCCAGAGTGTCTCAAAGGGTTTGACGTTGAACGTGGACAGTAGCGGCGCAGAAGCGGTGCCGTTAAGGCTCTGCAACAAAAATTCGCGCGCGCGGAACGTCACCACCGGCCCCGTGGAGACGCGAAGGCCCAAATCGGAGAAACGATCCGGCCAGGATTCAACCGCTTCCAGAATGGCGGAGTCTTCATCGGACGCCGGCACCCTGATGACGCAGTCGCCCGTCGAACTGTCTATCACTTCTGCGGCCGGAAGGTCCCTTGTTTGCAGGCTCCCGATGACATCGCGGCCGTAACTCGTGCTGACGGTAATGCGGTCAGGCGACGAGCCAAGCTTGTGGGTCCGGGTGATGACGCTCTCTTGCAGCACGTCGCGGAAGGTATCCGTCCGCGATTCAAAAAGGTGGATGTGGTCAAGCGCCATCCGGTCGAAGAACCAATGCCGGAATCCACGAAAATAAAGGCCGTTGCAGAAGCTGCGCGGCGTGATCGCAACCATTTCGCCATGGGGAGAAAGCATCTGCGCGGACGCCGCAAGGAAAAACGCATAGATATTGGGCTGTCCGTGCACAACAGCGTCCATGACCTTTGCATACTCGGAGTTCTTGTTCAGCTTGAAATACGGAGGGTTCATGATGACGCCGTCAATTTCCTCCAGCCTGACAGCCTCATCGAACAGTCCGCGACGACCCTGGTTCGACGCGGAGGCCTCCAGTATGAAGTCCCGGTCGTGGATGACAACGGTCAGCGCGTGCCCTGCCCTGTCCAGCTCACTGCGGCAGTGCTCCATTGTGCGGCGAAGATACGGCAGTACGTCCCGGTCGTTTTCAAACAACACTGCCTCAATCTGGAGCGCCGCTCCTGCGTGGCTCAGGCGCTCGCACACAGCCGCCGTGAGCGATCCGACGCCGGCGCCGGGATCGAGTAGACGGAAACTACTGCGCGCGGGCGTTGAGAACAGCCCCGCCATGAATTTGCACACTTCCGGCGCCGTAAAATACTGGCCTTTGGTTTTCCGCTCTTCGATAGATGTTTGTTCTTCGTACTCGCGCTGTAGACCGAGCGCAAAATCAAGCAGGCCCGTCACCGTCCGACAAGCGCCCGTATATCTGTTTTTCATGGCCCGAACGGCCTGTGCCGACCTGCTCATCGCAGCTGACCCACGCGGCTCTTCGAATTTTGAACCATCATGAATTCTTCGTCTTCCGCTACGGCGTTAGTCACAGGATATGTCCGCATCGATGGAATAATCGCACGGAATTCACCATAACGGTGAGCACGCGGCACGGCAACTCTAAAAGCGTCATCATTATGTTCTGCGGTTACATTGTCCGCGCTTCTCGTAGCATGGTAACACGTTCGCTTTAGATTCGCCTGTAATCATTCATGACATTTTTACGGGCGGTGAGCGTTCCTCATTATGGTCGTTATCCGGCTTAGTGTTCATAAATATGGACGTTAAGCCGCCGTCCGTCTTGGTGCAGAAGGCCGCTACCCCCTGCCCCGCTTGCGGCCGCGCTCCGCTGCCCGCCGCATTCTGCGCGGTTACAAGCGCGTAGCCTTCGTCACCGCGCCGCGCGTTCTCCTGCGCCTTCGGACTGACTTCGAGTAGTTTTTCCGCGATCGCCTGGATGCTGTGGCCGCGCTGCGCAGACATCATGCCAAAGAAAAAGTCCTCGCGCGCGATCAGGCTGGCGCAGGTGGACTTCCCTACTCCTACTCGCTCCGTTCCAGTAGCAACTCCTTGAGGTTTTTTCAGGCGTGAAACTCAAACAAGTGGACTGGAGTGGTTTCCGTTTTCCATCATTTTCCAATTACAGAGAATTGCGTTTTAATTAAATGCCGCTGTTCCAGCGAGTTAAGGGTTCCTAGAGGAAGCTTGGGAAGCTTCGGACCGAGCGGACACCAGCGGACCGGATGCGAAAAATTGAATTCTGCGCAGCACTGACAAATCGGAGCCGCGCAAACCAAACCTAGTTTGTGAGGATAGCGCAATTCGCCTTGTCTTCGCTGAGGGGGAAATTGGGGGGACTCTATGCATGCGGAGGCACCTGTCGGTACACCGTGCCACTACCAAATATTTTTCTAACTCGTTTATTTTCAAAAACAAAATTGAAAAGGAAGGACTTCCAAGAGATAGCCCTGCTGGCTTGGGCGCAGGAGGCCCCCGGTTCAAATCCGGGCGCCCCGACCACTAACTTACTGAACTAACTGACCTTCTGTCTCCGCGATACTTCCGCAACTCTCCAACTTGGGAACATTTGGGAACAATTGCTCTTCAAGCAGGTTCACTGCGTCTCTTTGGGCACTCCCGCTGGCGTGTGTATAGACTTCCAAAGTTGTCGCCATGTGTGAGTGTCCAAGCTGAGCCTGTGCAACCTTCAAAGGAGTTCCTTGCGAATGCAACAATGTGCCGTGCGTGTGACGGAGAGCATGCCAATCGATTCGTTGCAGACCAGCTCTCTTGCACGCGGTTCGTAGTGCCTTTTTTCTGAGATTGTCCGCCGCGAGCGGAAGGCATTGGTTTCTAGAGAATACCAATGCGTCTTGAGAGTGTTCTGCTGAACGCGAATAGAGGTTTTTCAGTTCACGCACAACTGCGGCAGCCAACGGAACTTCACGTCGGCTTGCTCGTGTTTTGGGCGAACCGAAGTGCCCTTTGTAACAAGTCTCTGCCACGCGCAATGTCCCACGAAGCAGATCGATTCGTCCCCATCGCAACGCGAGGATTTCCCCGATCCGCAGTCCAGTCATTGTCGCAAGAATAATGATCGTGCGGAGAGGTTCGTTACTCGCAGCTATGAGCCGCCGAACTTCTTCTGCCGTTAGAAACCTGTGAGGACGTTTTAGCGTCCTTTCTGGCATCGTTACGCCGCGCACGGGATTATTCAGGACGTAGTCCCAATTGACAGCTGTTCCCATCACTTTGCTGAGGAGATGTCGCAGATGGTTGGTGGTCTCCCATGCGAATCCTTGTTTGAGTTTCTCCAAAAGGTAGTGCTGAACTTCAACTCTGGAGATATCGCACAGGCGATGTCCACCAAACCGTGGGATCAAGTGTTTGCGGAGCAGGAGTGAATAAATCTCCCGCGTCGCATACTTGAGTGTTGGCAGTACACCGGGTTCAAAGCAGTCTGCGATGAATTGCGAAAACAGCATCGTGCCTTCCCGACGGTACTGCCCTTGGTTAACGGGGTTGAGATGAGCGTCTAATAGTCTGCGAGCTTCACGACGGCCCGCGATTTCGCTCACAGGACCGAGCACAACCGAGCGCATCACCCGGTCGGCTGATCCATCAGCGAGAATCACGTCTTCCCTCCATCGTGCGACCCATACTTTCCGACGCTTACCGCGAACGAACAAACAACCATTCTGATATTGGCTACGAGCCATCCTTTTCCTCTCCATTCTGAGGTTGGCTCGTCTGCCTTTTCCTATGTCACTTCTGAGTGTAGCGCCGGTGTCAAGCGGCACGGTGGCCTCCGCGTTGACTTTCCACCCATGCGTGAATCTCTTCTTCACGAAAGCGCCAATATTTGCCTAAGCGGATACCGGGCAGGCGCTCTATCGAACGCTTTCGCGTCCTTCCATAGACCCAAGAAACCGGAACATGCAATAGATCGGCTACTTGCTGGATCGTTAAAAGCTTTTCGTTATCTCTTTCCACTGTGGCCCCATTGCGCCTCCTCAAAAATGCGTTTGATTCCGAATAGTCTTCCGCTCCACTGGAGGCCGGCTGTGAACGCCCACTCATGCGTTTCATCGGACGCGAGGCATGCCGTCTTGACGACGCTGTGTTCTCGCGAGTGTCGAGTTGTGTTGGTGCGTCCTTCATTGTGTTACGCGGTCTCTTTGAGTCCGCCTCCCTTGAGTTCGTGAATCTTTCCGTCGCTGGGCCGTTGGCCTAGCCAAGCTTTGAATTCGTCATCGCGTTTGAACAGGACTCTCAGAGCTTCCGTGATGACGTATGAGGGAGTGGAGTCGATGAATTTTGCATATTGGTCGAGCTGCGTTTTGACCGACTCCTCGACTCGAGCCTGAATCGTCACTGACTTCGGTTGTTTGGGTGGTGCCTTGATAATTGCCATCTTGCTCTTCATTTCCTCCTATGCGCTTTGTCTTACGCCCGGTATTACGAATCGCATTCTCCGATTCCTGCACGCGGCCAAAACGGTCACGCTTCCTGCGTGACGGGCGGGAGCGACCCCACTTTGGTTTGGGCGGCTGAAAGCCGTCAAAAGTGGGGTCGCTCCCGCCCAGTCCGGTGTTTTGTGCGCGTCCAAATTCATCATTGCGTTTAGAACAATTTCCAAGTCGTCTATGACTTACATGGTCCGAAGAGTGAACCCAATGGTGAAAGTGAGGGTGAACTGCGTCGTTCGGGTCCCGTTCACTGTCATTCCCAAATCTGGTCGGCAGGAGCGGGGTTGTCCCCGCGACGCGATACGGGAAACCTGTATCGGTCGTGCCTCGCTCCCGCCGTCGGGTGGTGAAGTGGGTTAGAAAGTGAAATCTGTAATGTGCTTGTGCTTCTGGATAGCGAGGCATTTATCCCCCTACATACCTATTCAGTGTAGGAAAAGCAAAATGTGTCGCTTGAAGACGACAATATTTCAAGAAAGGTAGTTCGTTATGGGGGCCTGTAAGGAACATTTCGTGCGCGGCTCATTGGCAAGATTGCTACGGGCGGCGCTACATGGGACAAACTGCTGTCTAGGCCACGCGGCAACTGGGCGGGAGCGACCCCAAGAACTCTTGGGCGGTGCAAAGCCGAAAAAGTGGGGCGCTCCTGCCCAGGTTGGTGATTTTTTCCCGGGCCTTTTCAAGGCCGCATCTATTTATCTCGCGTGCCTTCATTATCATGGGAACACCTGAAGGTGCAGAACCTAGTGCAGTCGAGATTGCAGAAGGTAATTCTTGCTTTCTTCACCTTCACGGTGGTGGCACTGCGCTCCTAGCGATCTCCAGTCAAAGAGAAATACCGCGGCGCGAAACCGGGAATCCTGAATTCACGCACAGAAACTCGGGCCTTTGCCTCTGACAAATGCTACGGAGAGATGGAAAAATGGGCGACGAACCAGCGAAAGCGCCTGATGTTTTCAAGCGAAAATCTTCTGGTGACGGGTTGTGGGGCAGTTCAGGCAAAGACGCGAGGTTTCTCAACAAACTTTGCCGTCTATTGGGTAAGGCCAAAGAAGAAGATCGCAAGCTTATTTTGTACACGCTTCAGAAAATGGCGCGTTAGCAGCTCGAAACTTTACCAGATGAATCACTGAGAAGCACTAGCAGGCAGTGTCCCAGCTTTGGAAGACTCTGAACAGCCAATTATTCTGGCCTCCCGTATCAATCCTTCGTCGTCACTGACAACCGCTAAGAGCATCCTTTATCAGATTTACTGGTAAGAGCTATCGAGTAGGATTTTTTGTCCTGAGACACCATCAGGCAGAGTCGCCATCCCGACACAATTTCCGTTGGAGCGCCGAAATTGAAGTCTTTCAATCTTGGGCTGCTGCGCGAGAATTCGTCAATTGCTTTCTTGAATCCCTGGCTCGCAACAAGAGCATCCCATTCCGCGAATGACCCACCCTCTGTATCTCTGTACGTCATCTGGGCTGTGTTGATTACGCGAACTAGATTCACAAGCAATCTTTTTTCTTGCATATCCGGCCCGTGCATCTCCGAAGGCCGAACCTGACCGAGATTAGGAATTCCACCAACCATCAAGTATGAAACCAGCAGTAAACTAGCCAATATGAACCTAAAATGCATGTAAACCTCCTAGTCTTTGACTCTAGGCCTGGCTGGGCTTTATCCCAGCCAAGGCAACGTCCGTTATTCAATCTCGTTTCACACGCACTCTACGTGCCATCTTCACACAGTCCAACCAACTGTCGGAAATCTCTTTCCGCTTCGACGGGGCTTTCATATTTGCCATCCTCATAGCTCTTCTTTATAACGTCCAATATCCGCTCGATGGCACGACGACTGACAGGGTCCTTGCCAATTTTAAGTTGGCTCGCTAGACGGTCGAGGAATTCTGTGCTCACGCTAATCACTCACTGCAAACGGGCCGCTAACAATAGGCCCAGGTATGAGCGGAATCAACTTGTTCTGGCAAGTGATGCAGGAAATCGAATTGTTGCTGGTATCGGGTGTCAATCCGACGTGAAGAAGCATCTCCGTGCCGCACTTCGGGCACCGAATCTGCATACAGACGTGTGAATTATTCCCGCTGGGGTCCGAACATGTCCCAGACATAGAATCCTCGGAGGGCTTGCTAACTATGATGCCAGAACCGTTCGATGCGTTCCACTAGTGCCCAGGCGAGATTGTGGCAGCCATCGGTATGCCATGGCTGGCGAGTCAGAAACGGAAGCTGGCAACTCAAGTTGGGAGTGCGTCTTTGCGAGCGGATGCAACCGAATCTGCTCTTTGTGGCCACTTATCACTGATCGCTTTGGCAGGACTGTTGGCAAACCTGATCTTTCACGCGCCGTGGGCAGACCCGATCGCGGCCTTGGCCCTGGTGCCGCTCATCGCGAGGGAAGGATGGGAAGCTATCCAAGCATCGCGCCACTGCTGTAACTGATCCTCGATTTGAGCCGCCAGGCAACAACTCCCCGATGGTCGGCAACCCGGAAGTACTCGTCGGACTCGACTCGCCTACACGGCTTCTGGTCCCGCAAAGTGTTCAATCCAAAATTGTCTCATTCCAGGGGGCTACTCCAGATACTTAAACTAGATAGAACGTCTGCCTGGACTGAGGAGCTCCATTAGTTCGGTAGCGCCCCTGCGTGGGAGGCAGGCGCTCGACCGGATCCACATGAGTTACGAAGTAAGCCGTTGAAACACCGCTCTTTTTCGAACCAGTCTGGCTCTGTCTTTGAGTCGATTCCCGTGAAGTTATTTCAGGCCTAACTCTTACGCGCGTAAACTAAAGCCCGCTCCGTTTTCCATCATTTTCCAATTACTAGGACTGTTGTTTCAGTTAAGTGCCGCCAGTTCAGCGTGTTAGGGTTTGCTAGAGGAAGCTTGGGAAGCTCCCGTTCTGCCATTGAACTACGCCCGCTCGCTAGTTTCCGATTGTATTTCAGTCGTCAGCCGCATGTACAGCGGCGGTTTGGTTATTCCGCATCAGTCTTAGCGATTCATTTACCGGTTCCTGTCAAGCTGACGGACTGTGGGCTGGTGACCGCACTATCGCTAACGGACAACATTCCCGAACGGGTCCCCGTGGCGGAAGGCTTAAATTTGATGCTGATGGTACAACTCGCGCCTGCATTCAGGGTGGTTCCGCAAGTTGTAGCGGATTGCAGGAACTCCGCGACATTTGCGTTGCTGATGCTGATCCCTGTCAACGTCGTGGCAAGGTTATTCTTCAAGGTTATCACCTGCGCGGCGCTCGTCGTGCCTACCGTTTGCGCCGCAAACGTCAGCGTTGCCGGAGTAACCGCAACAGGAACCAGCCCTGTTCCCGTTAGTGCCAAGGACTGCGGGCTGTTCGATGCGCCGTCCGTAATTTGCACTGTGACGGAGTATGCAGTAGCCGTCGCGGGAGAAAAGGTGTAGCTGATCGTGCAGGAAGAATGTCCGTTTAAGCTTGTGGCGCATGTCGTTGCCGACTGATTGAAGTTTGCTCCCGGAGAACCCAAAGAGGTAAAGGCAACTGCAGAGCTGGTGTTGTTGGTGATCGTTACGCTCTTGGCGCCACTCGTGGTGCCGATAGCTTGATTCCCGAACGCTAGAGTCGTGGCGGAAAGAGTGAACTGGGCTACACCTGTGCCAGTCAAACTCACTGTTTGCGGGCTGTTCCCCGCGGAGTCCATTAAGGTGAGCGTTCCGCCTTCCGCGGTTGCAATGGTCGGTGTATAGGTAACACTAACGGCGCATGAAGCGTGGGCACCGATGCTAGCGCCGCACGTTGTCGCCGATTGAGCGAAATCATTCGAATTGCCAACTGTTGTCGCTACAACAATGCTTGCAAAGGTGAGTGCCACGCTGTTGTTGTTTGTGACCATAACAGTCTTTGCCACGCTGGTGCTGTTGATCCCTTGGTTTCCGAAGACCATTGTGGCCACGGAAAGTGTCACTGGCTGCAAACCGGTGCCGGTGAGATTTACTGTTTGCGGACTGTTGCTGGCACTGTCCGCAATCGAAAGCGTTGCGGTCATTACACCTGTGGTTGCCGGGGTGAAGGTCACGCTGATCGTGCACGAGGAGTGCCCTGCGAGTGATGCAGCACAAGTTGTGCCGGAAACCGCAAAAGCGCTGGCATTTGTTCCGGAGATTGTGTTCCCTGACAAACTGATCGAAGTACTTGTGTTATTGGTAAGTGTCACTGCCTTGGGAGCGCTGGTGTTTGAGAGGCCTTGATTGCCAAAGGCGAGTGTGACTGGAGCGACGGTTGCCTGCGCGACTCCAGTTCCTGTCAGCGACACCGACTGCGGGCTGTTCGCGGCAGAGTCAGTAATGGTCAGTGTCGCCGACTCTGGAGCGGCAGCGGAAGGCGTGAACGTAATGCTGATTGTGCAGCTAGCCTTCGAAGCAAGAGATGCGCCGCACGTTGTTGCGGACTTTGCGAAGTCAGTAGAATTAGCGCCGCTGATTACGGTCGATGAAATGGTGACAGCGACGGAGCTATTGTTCGTCAGCGTTACTGTCTTCGCGGCGCTGGTGCTTCCGACACCTTGATTGCCAAAAGCGAGCGGAGAAGGCGTGGCCGTGAAAGGAAGTATCCCGGTGCCGATTAACGCCACAGAATGTGGACTACCGGAGGAGTTGTCCGTCACTGTGATGGATGCGGCTTTAGCTCCTGCGGTAACCGGTGCAAATTTTACGGAAATGGTGCACGAGCCTCCTGCTGCAACGGTTGCGCCGCACGTATTGGTTTGCGTGAATTCGGCTGCATTGGCACCCGCTGATTGAATGCTAGAAATCGTCAAGGTTCCTGAGCCAGGGTTCGTAAGCGTGATCGTTTTTGCCGCGCTGGTGATATTGATGACCTGATTCCCGAAGGCCAGGCTCGCCGGGGCCAGCGTGCTGCTGGGCAAAGTCCCGGTGCCAGAGAGCGCCAGAGTCTGCGGACTGCCTGCTGCATTGTCTACGATCGAGACACTGGCCGAGCGCGTTCCCGTCGCAGTGGGCTGGAACTTCAGGTTGATCGTGCAGTTGGCACCGGCAGCTAGAACGCTCGGCGAAACTGGACAGCTCGTGGTTTCGATGAAATCCCCCGGATTCGCACCTGCCAATCCCAGCGCTGAAATGGTCAAAGGACCAGTGCCGGTGTTAGTTAGGGTCACGGTCTGAGCGCTACTGCTCGTTCCTACATTTTGATTGGCAAACGTCAAGCTGTTCCCGGAGAGTGAAACCACCGGGAACAGTGAGGACAGTGTCGTCGATCCGCAAACGGAACCGTCGCAGGCCGTGATCGTCGCTGTGCCTCCGGAAAGCGTGATCGCGGTGCCTTGGTTGGTCGTGTCGTTCGTGATGCTGGCGACAGTTTGATTCGATGAATTCCAGACTACCGATGCAAGGGTCTGGGTACTGCTATTGGTGAAGGTGCCTGTGGCTGTGAACTTCTGGGACGCGCCCGTCATTAGCGTTGGATTTGCCGGAGCCACGGCAATAGAAACAAGATTTGTCAGATTGACTGACGGCGGCACGTACAATTCACCGTTCGGCACATTCACCTGACTTGCCGTCAAACCACCCGTCATGAGCACCTGTCCGTTGGTCAATAGCGTGGCTTGCTGCGACACGCGCGGAGTCGTCAGTCCCGCCGCGACTGAAAATGTTTGTACAGACGGGTCATAAAGCTCGGCCTGGTTGAGCGAATAACTCGCATTATTGGCCCCACCCGCGAGCAAAACCATCCCGTTTGTGAGAAGTGTGGAACTATGACCGTAAAGGGCGGTACTTAGGTTGCCCGAAGTAGTAGTGAATGTCCCTGTCGTCGGATTGTAAAGCTCGGCGCTGGAAAGTTGATAGGGCGAGCTTGCATAGACGTAGCCACCGGTATACAGAACGGTTCCGTCGTTTAACAACGTCGCGGCAGGATAGGATCGGGCGGTATTCAAGCTTCCAGTGGCTGAAAAAGCCTGCGCGACCGGATCGTACAGTTCGGCTTCCGCCAACGAACCGCTGGCCGCATTGTAGCCGGCGACAATCAATACTCTTCCGTTGTTCAACAGTGTTGCTGTGTGTCCGTAATGAGGAACAACCAAGCTTCCGGTCGAACTAAAGGTTCCCGACACAGGGTCATAGAGTTGCGCGTCAGCGAGATAACCGTTTGCGGGATTGTAGCCGCCCGCAATTAGAACCTTCCCGTTATTCAAAAGAGTAGCGGAATGAGCGTAGTGAACCACGCTCATGCTCCCGGTTGCCGTGAAGGTCCCCGAAGCCGGATCGTAGAGTTCGGCGCTCGCCGTGTAGACGCTGGAAGAAACTTCGCCTCCCACGATCAAGACCTTTCCGTTGTTGAGTAAGGTCGCCGTGTGCCCGAGCCGCGGCGTGGTCATGCTGCCGGTCGGGGTATAGGCCCCGGTCGTCGGATCGTACAGTTCCGCGGTGGCCAAGAAGCCTGAGTTGTAGTCGTAGCCACCCGCAATCAGGACCTTGCCGTTTGGAAGCAATGTGGCGGTATTGCTATTGCGAGGCGTATTCAAGCTCCCCGTCGGCGCGAACCCAACAGTGAGCGTAGTCGATGAGCTCACAGCTCCCGAGGTTGCTGTAATCGCAGTCAGACCGGTGGCCACACCGGCGGCAAGTCCTTGCGACCCAGAAGCATTGCTAATGGTTGCGATAGCGGCCGGACTGGATGTCCACGTCACGCTGGCCGTCAGATTTTGCTGGCTGCTATCCGTAAAGGTTCCAGTTGCAATGAATTGTTGCGCTGCTACAGGCAAAACAACGGAATTGGCAGGGGTCACCGAGAGCGAGACAAGGACGGGTGGAAGAACCGTGACGTTGCTTGTGCCACTGACGGATCCGGAAGTGGCAGAAATAATGGATGAACCCGGAACGAGAGCAGTTACAAGTCCGGTAGAACCAATGGAAGCTGCAGACGGAGTTCCCGTTGCCCATGCTACGAGATTGGTCAGATCTTGAGCCGAGCCGTCGGAATAAGTTCCTGTGGCCGTGAGTTGCTGCGTGAGTCCGACAGGAACAGAGGAACTGGCAGGAGTGACGGCTATGGAAACGAGCATAGGTGGTACCACAGTTAGCCTTGTCGATCCGCTGATGGCACCGGAGGATGCAGTGATCGTCGTATTGCCCTGCGGCGCAAGAGCCGTGGCAAATCCACTGGAGTTTATGGACGCAAACAATGGGTTGGAGGAAGTCCAAGTCAAGCTGCTGCTGAGAACCTGAGTACTGCCGTCGGTAAATGTGCCGGTCGCTGTGAACAGTTGCGTCAGTCCCTTCGGGACTTGGGGATTTGTAGGCGTGACAGCAATGGATACGAGTGCGGGTGCGGCGACCGTCAGAGACGAAGAACCACACAGGGAACCTGCGCATGCTGTGACGCTGGTCGTTCCCTGCGCGGTAGAGACCGCAGTACCGGCGTTTGTCGAGTCATTTGTCATCGCAGCAATCGCCTGGTTGGAGGAACTCCACGTCACAGACTGCAGAACCAGCGTGCTCGAGTCATTGAATGTGCCGGTAGCGACAAAGTGCTGGCTGGTCGCCGCAGGAATGGAGGCGCTGCTGGGAGTCACCGCAATGGAAACGAGATTGGGGATGCTCAGTGAGGGCGGCACGTAAAGTTCGGCGCTGGCGAGCACGCTCGCACTGCTCCCCGTTGAAATTCCACCTACGACAAGCACTTGGCCATTGAGCAGTAGGGTCGCTGTGTCGAAGCAACGTGTCGTGTTGAGACTCCCTGTCGGTGAAAAGGTACCTGTGGATGCGTCATAGAGCTCTGCGTTCGAGATGCAAGGCAAAACCGCGCCTTGTCCGCCGGCGACCAGCACCATCCCATCTGTTAAAAGCGTGGCAGTTTGAGCTGCCCTAAGAGTGATCAAATTACCGCTGAGAGAAAATGTTCCGGCGGACGGATCGTATAGTTCTGAGGATTGGGCGCCTCCACCTCGTCCACCGGCTACCAGCACTTTTCCAGTATTTAGGAGCGTGGACGTGAAAGCCGCCCGGCCAAAACTCATACTCCCGGTGACCGTGAAAGTACCCGCCGAAGGATCGTACAGCTCGGCCGCGTTCTCGGAACGCCGGTCTTCACTGCCGGCAATTAGAACTCTGCCATCGCTAAGGAGTGTAGCCGTGTGCTCGGCATGGTCGTAATTCATGCTCCCGGTCAAAGTAAAGGTTCCCGTCGCAGGATCGTAAATTTCCGCACTCGAGAGGTAGTTCGGGTTCGTCCCACCCGCTAGCAATACTTTTCCGTTTTGGAGTAACGTTGCCGTAGCGAATTGCCGCCCCGTATTGGGAGTCCCCGTGAGAGTGAACAATCCCGTGGCCGGATCATAGATCTCCGCGGGGCTCGGTTGTGCCGATCCCTCGCCGCCTGAGACCAGCACCTTCCCGCTGTTTAAGAGTACTGCAGTGCCGCTCAGCCGCTGGTAGGTTAAACTTCCGGTTTGAGTAAAGGTGCCAGCAGAAGGATCGTAAAGCTCGGCTATATTGACGTTACCCGATCCGGCACCGCTGATAATCAAGACCTTTCCATTACCCAGCAGCGTGGCAATTTGGAACTCGCGGGCCGTGTTCAGGCTACCTGTTGGGGCGAAATTAACGCTCAAATTGCCGGAACCGGAAATGCTGCCATAGGACGCGGTGATGGTTGCGATTCCAGTAGCGACACCTGTGCCGAAACCAGTGGAGTTGACACCGGCAACCGTGGAGGGGCTCGAGGACCAGCTCGCAACCGCGGTGAGATCCTGCATGCTGCCGTCCGTGTAGGTGCCAGTAGCAGTGAACTGCTG
>Ga0210405_10001532_pt1 | contig 26071 bp, 18 predicted proteins | sample IncBWH11MmetaG_FD_155492 | JGI IMG/M metagenome (GOLD analysis project Ga0210405, IMG submission 155492) | Forest soil microbial communities from Barre Woods Harvard Forest LTER site, Petersham, Massachusetts, United States - Inc-BW-H-11-M | ecosystem: Environmental > Terrestrial > Soil >...
TTTCCTCGCGTCACTCAGACGCAGTCTGCCACCGTTCAACAACTCCGTCACTCGTGTTAAACTGGCACCTCTGTAGGCTCGTAGCTCAGTTGGTTAGAGCGCCACCTTGACACGGTGGAGGTCTGGGGTTCGAGTCCCCACGAGCCTACCATTCCTTACAACCGCGGTAGCAACTTCAACTTCAAAAATACATCTCACGCGAATCCTTTGTAGTCTAATAATTCCAGGCCCAAGCAAAACGGGTGTGGAATGCGGTTTGCTCGCCAACTAACTTCTGTTCTGGCATGCCTGTGTATTTTTGCGTCTCTCGAAACTCGTGCGGCGGACTTAGCCAGCTGCACCGGTTACGTGCTGGACGAAGACGGCGTCCCAGTCGCCGCCGCCCAAGTAAAATTTGAAGACGCCACAGGCCACGTCTTTCGGACAGAAACTGACGGCGCTGGCCGCTTCACTCTGCGAAATCTCCCCGCAGGCGATTACAAACTGGAAGTCCGCAAGCAAGACTTCTTCGTTATCGCAGGCCGCGCTCTAACCCTGCAACCCGGCTCCAACGAACTCACTCTCACCATAAACCACGCACAAGAAGTTCACGAACACGTCCAAGTCACAGCTCGCCCCAATCAAATCGATCCTCAGGACACCGCTCAGCGCAACACGCTCACAGCCCGCGACATTCGAGACATCCCCGTACCGAGCCCGCACGTTCTCGCCGAAAGCCTCGTAGCTCTCCCCGAGATCACTCAGGACAATCAAGGCAATCTGCACATCGCGGGCGCGCGTTCTGGTGAAACGCAGTACTTGCTCGATGGTTTTGAAATCGGCGACCCCGTGAACGGCCAGCTCACCTCTCGCTTCAATGTGGATGCCACACGCGCCGCCGAAGTCCAATCCAGCGGCTTCGGCGCCGGCTACGCTCATGCCGGTGCAAACATACTCAGCCTCGAAACTCCCGACGGCGACGACCGCTGGCGCTTCGGTACCACCAATCCTGCCCCTGGCATCAACATCCAGGAAGGCGTTCACCTCGGCAACTGGTTTCCCCGTTTCACTTTCTCAGGACCCATCAAGCGCGGCCGCTTTTGGCTTTCCAATTCGATCAGCGTTCAGCACACCTTCGCCGTGGTCAAAGGCCAACCCTCAGGCGCCAATACTTGGGAGGAATGGGCCGGCGACAATCTCCTCCGTCTCCAATACAACATCACTCCCAAGCACATTCTCCACGCCAGCTTCCTCTACAACATCGCACGCGGCACCAACCTCGGCCTCGATGCTCTCGACCCTGTCTCCACCACCGTCACCGGCGATCAGCACCGCTACTTCGGCTCTCTCAAAGACCAGGTCTGGCTCGCCGATACGCTCTTCGATTTCGGCATCGCCGCCGATGAAAGCATTCTCGCCTTCATCCCGCAAGGCACGCAAACCTACGTCCTTCTCGTCAACGGCTCCTCCGGCAACTATTTCCAGCGCCTGCACCAAGTCGGACGCCGTTTACAGGCTGTCGCCGGCATGCCCGCCGCAACGCGCCACTGGCATGGCACCCATCAATTCGCCGTTGGCCTCAATGCCGCCAGCCTCACTTACTCTCTTATCGCCGGCCGCGGCGAAATCCAGGCGCTCAATGCGTTCGCGAGCGACGAAACAACTTGCAGCTCCGCGCTCCAAACCGGGTGTTTGGTACGCCAAACCACTTTCTCCGGCCCCGCAACTCCCTACGTTTCGAACACTCAGGCAGGCGGCTACGTCCAGGACACCTGGTCCATTTCAAAATATCTCGTCGTGCAGGCAGGACTGCGCACGGACTGGGATCGCTTCACGCAAAGCGCCATGGCCGAGCCACGCCTCCACGCGAACGTGCTTCCTTTCGGAGACGACACTTCAAAAATTTCGCTCGGCTGGGGCATCTACAATGTTCCGCTGAATCTCTCTCAAATTGCCCAAGCCTTCGATCAACAGCAGCTCGACACGTTTTACAACTCCGCCGGCAACATCGTTGCTCCTAGCCCCGTAGTAAGCCAATTCGTGCTCCCCGCAAACGCCCTGCAGCAACCGCGCTTTACGATGTACAGCGGCGGCTGGCAGCAGAAACTAGTCCACAACACTCTCCTCGGTCTCCAACTTCTCGCCCGCAACGGTTCTCACGGCTTTGCCTACATCGATCAGCAACCCACGCAACCCGGAGGAATGTTTCTTCTCCAGGACACTCGCAAAGACCGCTATCGCTCCGCCACCGTCTCCGCCCGTCACGTTTTCTCTGAAGACATGGAAGTCTATGGCGCCTACACCCGCTCCGTCGCGCACTCCAATGAAGTCCTCAATCCCGCGCTCGGCTCCATCTTCTATGTCGCGCAACAACCTGGCCCCGTCCTTTGGGACGCCCCCAACCGCGTCGTCACTTGGGGCTGGGCACCCACTCACATCTGGGGCATTCAACTAAGCTATTTCTTCGAGTACCGCACCGGCTACCCCTTCAGCGTTATTAATCTCCAGCAGCAACTCATCGGCCCGCCCAACTCCTCCCGCTTCCCCGCCTATGCCAGCCTCAATATCGGCCTCGAAAAGAAATTCGGCTTCCGCGGCTATCTCTGGGGAGTCCGCGTCGAAGCCGTCAACATCCTCGACCGCCAAAATCCCAACACGGTAGTCAACAATATCGACGCCCCCAATTTCGGCGCCTTCTCCGGCGGCCAAGGCCTGGCCTTCACCCTCCGCGTCCGCTTCATCGGCCGCAAATAACCTCATAAACCTTGTGATACGTTCCCGGCGCGCGTGCCTATGCTCGACCGAAGTCACCTCTCCGTAGAAATTTCGCTTCCAAATTTTTTCTCTAACAACGACAAGCCTGCCGTAATTCGTGATGCTAGTGTCGCCACTCACAAATCTAATGTGAATGCTAGTTTTCTAGACGTGCACTTGTCGCCGCTCGACGAAAACGTGGACCATTTGCCTTAACCAATCTGTTAAGCAAAAATAGGCGAAGTTTAGAACTTATGATCGACTGCCAGATCTGCCGGAATTATTTCTCCTGGATCTGCGTAGGGCCATGGATCCCTGGGCCTTGTACCCAAGTCCCCTTGGAGAGAAGTAATGATGGTCACGCCCTCCGTGCCCCGCAGACTTCGGTTTCCGCGCTCCCTCTGGTCCAGCGTTCTTGTTGGATTCCTGGTACTCAAAGCCATCCTTTCGCTCGGCCTTGGCCTGGGAAACAAGCTGGCTCTCTATGGCAGTGGCGCCTATTTCCTTCTACTTCTCCTCGCCACCGGATTCGCCATTCTGAACGCAGTGGAGAAAACGTTAGGACGCCGCCCATTTTGGGTGTTCATCGCCATTGGTTATGGACTATGGTCGTTGGACCAATGGATCTATATCTACTACGGAGCTATTCGGCATACCGACGTCCCGGATAATTCCATTGCCGATCCGGCATTGTTTCTCCACCTCGTGCCCCTCATGGCCGCGATAGCAATACTGCCGCATCTGAAGCGACCCGATCAGAAGTCCTATCGAGCGACCTTGAACTTTCTTTTCCTGCTGGTCTTCTGGGTCTTTCTTTATGCGTACCTTCTGTTTCCCTACCAGTTCTTGTTCTCGAACCCCGCGATCTACAACCCGCGGTTTACTACGCTGTACGCCGTAGAGAATGCCGTGCTCGTCCTGATTCTCTGCGTGGTCATCCATCGCGCGCAAGCTCCCTGGCGGACCATCTACTACCATTTGTTAGGAGCATCTGCCTTGTACGCATTAAGTTCCACGCTAGCGAATATGGCCATCGACGCGGGTAGACCTTACAACGGAAGTCTGTATTCTCTGGCCGAAAACGCCGCTGTTTGCTGGTTTCTCTGGGTACCCCTCTATGCGCGGCAACCGGCGCAGGCACGGATCGGAACGGAGGAGCTCGATGCCCGACGATAGCAAGTACACGTCTCTCTTGGCTATGGTCGTAGTCGTGGCGGTCCCCGTCATCGGTATGTGGGAAGTATTTCGACAGGATGAGCCTCCCAGCCTGCGTACTTTTCGTCTCCTCGTCGTCCTCGCCTTTGGATTGTTACTCGCGGTTCTTGCCCTCTTAAGAGAACACCTCTCCAAAGCCAATTTGAAGACTCATGTAAGAAGGCTCGAAGCCCTTAATAGCGATCTCGCTGAAATGCTTCGAGCCATCTTGCGGCGCGCAGACCCTGATACTTTCCGGACTGCTGACGATGGCAAATACATTTCGCTGTTGGTGATGCTCGCAGTCGTGGCGGTCCCCGTCATCGGCGTATGGGAAGTATTTCGACAGGATGAAACCCCCAGCCTGCGTACTTTTCGCCTCCTCGTTGTCCTCACCTTTGGCCTGTTTCTCGCGGTTCTTGCCCTCTTGGGTGAGCAGCTCGCCAAAGCCGGCTTGAAGAGCGATGCGCGGAAGCTGGACACCATGAATTGCGATCTCGTTGAAACGGTCCGCGCCATCCTGCGCCGCGCAGACCCTGCTACGTTCCGAACCACTTTCGTAAACAAACAAGTCGAAAACATCCTCGGCTATCCGGTTAAAAGCTGGCTGGGAGATCCCTCTTTTTGGGTCGAACACCTCCACCCCGAGGATCGCGAGCGCACCTTGGCCTCCACGGCAACCGCCATCCAGGAACAACGGAATCACGAGCTCGAGTACCGCATGATTGCGGTCGATGGCCGAACCGTCTGGCTGCATGAGATTGTCAACGTCATCGTCGAAAAGGGTCTGCCCATTGGCCTGGTGGGCGTCAGCGTGGACATTACCGCGCGCAAGCTCACCGAGGAATCCATGGGCCTGTTCCGAAAATTGATGGACGGTTCCAACGACGCTATCGAGGTCCTTGACCCGGTCACGCTGCAATTCCTCGATATCAATGAGAAAGCATGTCTCGACCTCGGTTATAACCGCCAAGAGTTGTTGTCGATGACGGTCTACGATATCGATCCACTGCTTGACCAGTCCCGGCATACATTCCTTCACCAGAAGTTGCTTGATTCGGGCTTCGCGATCATGGAGAGTCACCACCGACGGAAGGACGGCTCGACCTTCCCGGTAGAACTCAATATCAAACACATCCAGCTGGATCGCGACTACATCGTCACCGTGGTTCGCGACATTACAAAACGTAAACTTGCGGAAGACACTCTCTCTAGCTTGAGCCGCAGGTTAATTCAGGCCCACGAGCTGGAGCGCACCCGCGTCGCCAGAGAATTACACGACGATTTGAATCAACGCATGGCCCTCCTCCAAATCGGCCTCGGCCAATTCGAGCAGGACGTTCCTGACCTTTCCTCCCGGGCCCGGGACCAACTCCGCAACATCGCCGAAGTTGCCACGAAAGTTTCCTCCAGCCTCCACAACATCTCCCAGCAACTCCATCCCTCCAAGCTGGACATTCTGGGTCTGGTAGCTTCCGTCAGCGGCCTCTGCAGGGAAATTTCCGATCAGCACCATCTACAGATTCAGTTTCTTCATCAGGGCGTTCCGCGGCAAATCCCTCAAGACGTCGCCCTCTGCCTCTTTCGGATCGCGCAGGAAGCTTTGCGAAACGTCGTGAAGCACAGCGGAGCCACCGCGGCCACGGTCGAGCTATCTGGTCACGACGATCGCATCGAGCTCTGCATCTCCGATTCTGGCGCGGGATTCCGCCCTGACTCTGCCAAGCTCGCCTCCGGTCTCGGTTTAATCAGCATGCAGGAACGCCTCCGGCTCATCGGAGGCCACCTCTCGGTCGAATCCAAGTCGTCTCACGGCACGCGCGTCTGTGTTCGCATCCCCCGCCGCGTCATCGATCAACCTGTCGATAACAGCAACGTATCTTGAATCGAGAATTGGTTTTGTCCATGGGGTACACCTTGTGGGACCGCACGTTTTTGAAGCATTGCGCAGCCGGATGTCGTGGAAGAATTGCGTTCTCTGCGTTAAGGATTATTCGTGTCGCAGGGCGATCATCGGGTCAACGCGCATGGCGCGTCGCGCAGGAATGTAGGACGCCGCGACGGCCACAATAACCAGCAGCACACCGACGCCGACAAAGGTTAGGGGGTCATGCGCACTCACGCCGAAGAGCTGGTTGGCCATCAGACGCGTCAGTCCTAGCGCGGCGACGATGCCGATCGCAACGCCCATCACCGCCATTCTTGTCCCATGCCCGATCACTAGCCGCAACACATCGCGGCGTTGCGCGCCCAGCGCCATGCGCACTCCGATTTCGTGAGTGCGCTGCCCGACCAGGTACGAAATCACCCCATAGATTCCCACGCACGCAAGCACCAGCGCGAGTGCCGCAAAGACGCCGAGCAACATCATCGATAGTCTCCGCGCCGCAAACGAATTGGAGACGACTTCGTTCATCGTTTGAACGTTGTACACCACTTCGCGAGAATCGATTTCCGCCACGGCCCGCCGAACCGAACCCATCACAGTCGTGGGATCGCCTTCAGTGCGCAGCACCACGGCCACTGCATTCGCCGCCAGCGGCATCAGCTTCTCGGGGAGCTGCATGAACGGATAATCGAACTGCACTTCGATGGCCGATTTTGCATCGGCGTCCAGCCCCCACTGCTTTACGTGTCCGACCACGCCGACAACTTCCGCCTGCACGCCGAAGCCCGCGAGATTAAGCCGTTTGCCAATCGGATTTTCCTGTGGGAAATACGTTCGCGCGAAAACGTCGTCGATCACCACCACCACCGGCGCGTGCTCGTCGTCCTGCGACGTGATAAATCGCCCGCGCTCCAACGTGACTCCCATCGCTTGCTGGAATCCCGCTTCCGCGAGATAAAACATCGCTTGGTGCATCTCTGGCAGGTTCGCGGGCTTTGGCTGGCCCTCAATCCAGAAAGGCTCCGAGGAATTATGGATCATCGGGCGGGACCCGAGCGTCACCGAAACGGCTTGCATGCCGGGGATGCTGTGCATTTTGTCGTCGAAGTGCCGCAGCCGCGCGCGCGTTTCGGCCGAGTTGGTTGTGGGATCGGCCGGCAAGGACAAAGTAAAAGTGATAGCGTGGCTCGGATTGAACCCGGGATCGACGCGCCAAAGCGCCGCGAGACTCCGAACCATCAGTCCCGCGCCGACCAGCAAAACCAAAGCCATCGCGACTTCGACGGCCACGAAAACTCCTTGTAGCCGGTGCCGCGCCCCGCTCGAACCGCGGCCGCTCTCCTTGAATATCTCCTCCAGATTCACGCGAGAAGTTTTCAACGCCGGCGCCAGGCCAAAAACAATTCCGGCAAACAGTGAGAGCGCCACCGCAAAGAGCAAGACGCGTGCGTCAAGTGAAACTTCGTTTGCGCGCGGCAAAGCCCCAGGCAAAGTGCCCAGCGCCGCTTTGGTCCCCCAAACAGCAAGCAAGAGTCCCAGCCCTCCTCCCACGCCCGCGAGCAGAATGCTTTCACTGAGAAGCTGCCGAATGACGCGCCCCTGGCTCGCCCCCATCGCCGCGCGAATCGCAAACTCGCGCGAGCGGCCCATCGACCGCGCCAGCAGCAGATTGGCAACATTCGCGCACGCAATCAGCAGCAAGAAGCCCACCGCTGCCAGCAGCAAGATCAGGAATGGCTGCACATTGCCGACAATATCTTCCTTCATGGAAACGAGCGTGATGCCCACGGCCTTATCGGCCTCCGGGTACGCCACCGCGAGATTTTGCGCGATCCCGTCCATATCGGCTTTCGCCTGCGCCAGCGTTACGTTCGGCTTCAGCCGGCCAATCCCGTGCGAGCTCACGTCCACGCGCCGGTCGCGAAAGTTCGTATCGGTCCATTGTCCAATCGGCGTGTAGACATCCCGGTCGCGCCCATAGAAAGTGAAGCCCGCCGGAATCACGCCCACGATCGTGTAGGACGTGCCATTCAGGACGATCGGCTTCCCGATAATTTCCAGCGACGCCGCGAATTTGCGCTTCCAGAATCCTCCGCCCAGAATCACCACCGGCGCAGCGCCCGTGTGATCGTCATCGGCACGAAAGCTGCGGCCAAGAACTGGCATTGTGCCCAGCGTCGAAAAGAAGTCCGCCGAAACCATGTAACCGCTCAGCCGTTCCGCTTCGCCCGTCCCGATGAAGTTGTAATCCTGGTTGCGGTAGATCGCCATGGACGAAAACGTTTGTGTCTCGCGCTGCCAATCCAGAAAATTCAGGTAGTTGATCGGCGCGTGCTCGAATCCCGCCGTCTTTCCATAAAGCGCCACGAGCTGTCCGGCCTTCGGATACGCCAGCGGATTAAGCAAGACGCCGTTGACCACCGAAAATAGCGCCGTATTCGCGCCAATCCCTAGCGCCAGCGTGAAAATCGCAATCGCCGCAAATCCCGGCGCCTTCGCCAGCATCCGAATCCCGTAGCGCAAATCCTGTAGTAGCGTCCCCACCCAGCCCTCCAGCGTTTCACCCAACCGCAAATCGCAGCAATCGTAGCGCAAGAAACATGCATCATTCCATCTCATCCAACATTTTTGGGCGAGCAATAAAGCCACGTTCAATTGCGTCCAGGTCCGCTCAGGCATCTTATCCGCCGCTTCTAAAATAATTGTTCGTACACCGTACGAAATGTGTGTACACTGTCCGGGGGCATGAGCTTGTCAAAACCAGCCAACAATCATTTGAGGCGCCAACGCCTTAAAGTTTCATCGACTTGGGATGGGATTGTTCACGAGCAGGACGACTCTGGCTTGACGCGAGAGCGAATCGTCGCCGCCGGAATCGCCATTGCGGACAAAGACGGCTTGGCGAAAGTATCCGTCCGAAGAATCGCTGCCCAACTGGATTCAAGCCCCATGTCGCTCTATCACTATGTTCCAAGTAAACGCGACTTGTTGAATTTGATGTTGGATGCGGCGAATGCGGACTTCGGGCGGCCTGCGAAAACGATCACCGACTGGCGAGGCCTCCTGTGTCACTTCGCCTGGGAGAGCCGCCGCTGTCTGAAGCAGCACCCTTGGGTGAACCAGCTCCACGCATCGGATCCCGAATATGGTCCCGAAAGTATCCGCATTCTTGAGTGGCTTCTAACGAGCCTTTCAAAAGTTGGACTGGACGTGGGGACCGCCATTCAGGTTATCCGAGTCTTGTACGTATTTGTGAATGGTTTCGTTGCTGCCGAAAGTTCGGCATCGTCTGCTGGTAAGAGTGAAGGACGACGGCCGGTGAATCAGCCGACTTTCGCGAAAGCAATTCTCGCCACCAGAAACTATCCTCACGTGGAGCGATTTATCGAGATGACCGCGGAAATTCCCGATGATCAAGGTTTTGAGCATGCTCTCAACCTTATCTTGAACGGCGTCTCCTCCGAGATTCAACTCCACGGGAGAAGTCTTTCGGCGAAGCAAAGGAAGGAAGCGTGATTAACACGGATACGCGGCCAGGGACTTTGACAGACATGAGATATTTCCAATTTATTTTTTCGCGTGAGGCGCTATGAACAAAACTACCCGTAGAACATTTGTGAAAGTGGCCGCTTCTGGTTTCGCTGCTTCTCTACTGGAGATCCCGGCTATGAATGCCACTCCTCTGAATCTGCCGATGGGGCTGCAGCTTTACACCGTCGGCCAGGAAATGGATAGCGATCCCGCTGGAACGTTGAAGGCAGTGGCGGCCGTCGGGTACAAACAAGTGGAGCTCTCCCCACTTGCCAAAACATCGGCCCAAGATCTGAAGAAGATGCTCGATGACGCGGGCCTGAAAAATCCGTCGGGGCACTACATGCTTCCTGATTTGATGAGCAATCTTCAGGAGAAGATTGCTTTTGCCCATCAGTTTGGGCAGGAGTTTATGGTTGTCACTGTGCCCTGGGTGGCCGATCCGTCGCGCTTCAAGCCCGATCCGCAGTTGGGACAGTTCGGAATGTTCATTGCGATCATCAATGGGCTTACGCTGGACGACTGGAAGTGGAACGCCGAGCAGTTCAATAAAGTTGGGGAGCAGATTAAGAAAGCTGGGCTGCAGCTCGCGTATCACAACCACAACTTTGAGTGGAAGCCTTTTGACGGCGTGACAGGATACGATGAATTTCTTCGGTTGACCGATGCGGGGTTAGTCAAGCTAGAGCTGGACTGCGGTTGGGCGGCTGTTGCGGGCCAGGATCCGGTTGCCTACCTGACGAAATATCCGGAGCGCTACACTTTGCTGCACATTAAAGACTTCCGAAAGGGATTTACGCCGCGGACGACACTGATGGGGAAGGATCCTGGAGCGCCGGTGCCGACCGAATTGGGCCGGGGCGCGATCGAGTATGGCGGAATTCTCGCTGCGGCTAAGAAGGCGCGGATTCGTGCGCTATTTGTCGAACAGGAGCCGCCTTTCACGGAGATGCCGGCTCTAGAAGCGATTAAGGTCGATTACGAATACATGAAGAATCTGAAGTCGTGAGGCTTGGGAGAAACGGAATGTTCAATCGTTACTTCGGTGCTGTCGCTGTCTCGCTTCTATTTGCGTCGATCAGCTCTGGGCAGGCCGATCAGGCCGCCAATGCCGAGAAGCAAAAGACGGCGAGTGGACAAGAGAAAGGCGCTCCGCAGAAGGAGAATGTGGGCGATGCGCTTGCCGCGATAATGGGCGGCGCGCATATCGACAAAGAAGCCGCAGAACGCGGGCGGAAGGTTTTTGTGCCTGCTTGCGGGTTTTGCCACGGCAACGACGCTCACGGAAAGACCGGGCCTGATCTCGTTCGCTCGGCTTTGGTACTTCACGACGACAAAGGTAATGTGCTCGGTCCTGTTATCCAAAATGGTCGGCCGGAGCGGGGGATGCCCGCTTTCTCGGCGCTTTCCGCCGAGCAGATTGCCGACATCTCGGCCTTTTTGCATTCGCTAGCGGCTGACGTTAAGAATCGGTTTGCCTACAAGATCGGTGATGTGATTACCGGTGACGCGCAAAAGGGCGCGGCGTTCTTCAATGGTGACGGGCATTGCGAGAGTTGTCACTCTGCCACCGGCGATCTCGCACATGTGGCCACCAAGTATGAACCCGTCGAGTTGCAACGGCGGATGTTGTATCCCGCGCCGAATATGATTGATGTGTTTCTGGGGCGAGCCGTGGCGCCCCCTGCACCCACCAAAGTTACTATTCAGCTAGTTTCCGGTGAGCGGGTTTCCGGAACCCTTGATCATCTGGATGAATTTACGGTGACCATGCACGATTCCCTGGGCTCGTACCGTTCCTTCTCGCGTGAGAGCGTAACTGTAGATGTGCAGGATCCTCGGACTGCGCATGAAGCGTTGCTGCCGAAGTACACCGATCAAGAAATGCACGACCTTTTGGCGTATCTGGAGACTTTGAAATGAGAGTCTGGACCCTCACGCTCGTATTGTTCCTGGCACCCGGCGTTCTTACTGGGCAGGAATTGACTCCGGAGGCGCTTCTGAACCCGGGGACCGATAGTTGGCCCATGTACAACGGTGATTATTCAGGCCGGCGTCACAGTCCGTTGGATCAGATCAACGCCTCGAATGTAGCTTCCTTGTCGTCGGTTTGGATGTATCGCGCCAGCAATTACGGCGCGGCCGGCTTCGGTTCGATGATCAAGTCCACGCCGATTGAAGTGAATGGCGTGCTTTACTTCACCATGCCGGATAATGTTTGGGCCGTTGATGCGCGCAACGGGCGGGAAATCTGGCATTACAAGTATCCGCCTAACGAAGGCGGCCACATCGGCCAGCGTGGTGTGGCCATGCTCGGTGATTCGATTTATACCGAAACACCGGACTGCAACCTCGTTTCGTTGAACGCCAAGGACGGCAAGGAGCGATGGCGAAAGCAGATCGCAGACGTAAAGCTCGAGTATTTCTGCACCATGTCGCCGCTGGTGGTGGGCAACCATATCCTCACCGGTGTAGGCGGCGATTCGCTCGACAATCCCGGTTTTTTGGAATCACGCGACCCGGAAACCGGTGAGGTGCAATGGCATTGGAATACGGAACCCAATCCCGGTGAACCTGGTTCCGAGAGTTGGCCCGACGCCGAAGCTCGAAACCATGGCGGCGGCATGACCTGGATGACCGGCACTTACGATCCCGACTTGCGCCTGACCTACTGGGGAATCGGCAATCCCAATCCTGTCCACGCTGGCGCAGGGCGGAAAGGCGACAATTTGTGGACCTGCTCGATCGTCGCGTTGAACGTAGACACAGGAAAGATGGCATGGGGCTACCAGGTCTCGCCGCATGATACGCACGACTGGGACGCTACACAGACACCGATTTTGTTTGATGGGGAGTTCAAGGGAAAGCGGCGCAAACTGCTGGCGCAGGCGAGCCGGAATGGATTTTTCTTTGTACTGGACCGAACCAACGGCGAGCATCTGCTTACCGCGCCCTTCATTAACACCAATTGGACTCTGGGCATCAACGCCAAGGGCCAACCCATTCCCAATCCTAAGAAAGAGCCTACGCGTGATGGTACGCTCGTTTCGCCCAGCTCGAATGGCGCGTCGAATTGGTTTGCTCCCAGTTTCAATCCAGCGGCCGGTCTTTTCTACGTGGTCGCGTCGCAGAGTTACAGCGTCTTTTATTTGACCGCAGAGGGAAAAGCCGAAGGATTTGCCGGGCGCGATGATTTTCTGAATTATCCGGGAACCATCAAGGCCATCGACTTCAAAACGGGAGAGATTCGCTGGACTCACGACCTGGGTGGCATGGGTAGCGGCCTGCTGACCACGGCGGGGAATCTGCTCTTTGCCGGCGACACCTCTGGCCATATCCTGGCGATCGACTCCACCACCGGCAAGACGCTCTGGCACACCACCGTCGCCGCCAATCAATCAAACGGCGCGATCACCTACCAACTCGACGGCAAACAGTACGTCGTCATTGGCGCCGGTGACTCACTGTTTGCTTTCACTCTTGGCTCCGGCCACTGAGGCGACAGTCAGATCTTCCTGTTTTGAGGCCGATTTGCGAGGGTAGCGGCTTGGGCTCTCTTCGTCCAGCAGAATGCTTGACTGTCGGTCGCAAACGCCTTTGCACAAAAGCATGCGACATGGTTTCAATGGTAAGTGCCAATTGTGAGCTAGAAGCGGAGTTCTATGAAATTACGAACGCCGGTTCCTGATGGACAGCCGGCAATCCGGAAGCGATCCCATCCGGCCTCGTAAGCCAGCTCAGTCCTCCTAATTTGAAATGTCTTCGTGGTACAGAACTCGGAACACCGCCACATGGCATTACGTCTCGCTTTTTTCTTGACAAAATGTTGTTTCTAACGTATCTTACCCACTAGGTAATACTATCCATCAATTTCGTAACGCCAGCAGCCCTTGCTGGCGTTTTGCTTTTTGTAGCACCGGCACTCTTGCCTATGCGCCTTTCGCAGACCATGAAGCGCCGGCAGCTTTCCTGGTGTTTTTGCGTTCTTAGAATGCTCTTACTGTTGAACTCCTTATGTTCGCAACACTTACGAACAACACCGCACTTTACACAATCTTATCGCAAATTGCGCTGGCAAGCTCTTTAGAATCAACACTTCCGCGATCTCCCGTAAGCATTGATTCTAATCGACTTACAGAAAACTTAACTCCCTTAGAATCAGCGCTTATGAAAAACTCGGGGGAGGGGGGAGGGGGATGCTTATTGGGGGTACGGACCGGGCGGATGGCTGACAGAATAGACCGGGAGCCAGCGCATGCCATGGGGCTCCAGTGACAAGAGGCCCTAGCCTTGGGCATTGTTGCGCGGCGGCGCCGTGTACGGCCTCAGAACGTGCTGAGTCAAAACGATTCAATGGCCGCAGGCTTCACAGCCCCGCCAAAGACAATGCTCTCCGTATGAAAATGGTCATAAGCCGCGAATTGAAGGACGCCGCTCTTCTCAATTTGGATGTGAATTATGGCCTTCGGCACCGTTCCTCCGATCGCCGACATGATGGATCCGCTCATGGATGGTTCCAGCGCCACGACTACAAAGGCCTGCTTTGGCCACCGGGTGTTTCGCTTCAGGACAATTGTCTCTTCTTCGGATCTTCGGAGGCGCCGACAATGCTGGACAGTTTTAGCCCGCGCAGTCGCCCTCGAATGACATGTGGGCGTCTCCTGCTAATTCTTCCATCATTGCCAGCAAAAGAAGGCGTTTGTCGCGCGGCCAGAATTTACAGTCTTTTTCCATGCGAGAATCTTACTACCGCCATTCAGTCAGATTCTGCAGGGAAAGCCTCGTCCGCCCACTCACCACTCACTACACGCTACTCACTCCCCTCCACCAACATTTCTTTTGCTCCCCGCCGCGACGGTGGTAGGCTTCACAACTGGAACTGTGGAGGAAAGAAGTGAGCTTAGCCGCTCCCCCAGATCATCTTCATTCTCTCTCCGGCTTGGAGGGCCGCCGCAGCACGCGCATCGACCGCACCGTTCCCTTGGTGGTGCTCGGCCAAACCAAAACCGGCCTCTCCTTCCAGGAAAAAACATCGACGGTCAGCTTCAATCTTCACGGCTGCCGCTATCCATCGCGCCATGAATATCCCATCGGCGCATCCGTCGGCCTTCGCGTCCTCCAACCGGATGGCGAGACCATCTCTCCCGTCATTCGTGCCTTCGTGAAATCTGTCCATCCTCCCGCGAGCCCTCGCGAACTCTTCCAGGTCGGCGTCGAGCTGGAGTCCCCCGCGAATATCTGGAATCTTTCTTCGCCGCCTCCCGATTGGAATCGCCTGCTGGGAGGCAGTGGATCCGCGGCAGGCGTGGCAACAGCGGTAGCTCCCGCGCTGGAACCGCCCGCACCGCCAGCGGCTCCTTCTGCATTTCCAACTGCCCCAGAGCCTAGTGTCACCGAAGCGAGAACGAGCCAGGTTACGGAATTTCCGTCGCCGTCTCCCGCCGGGGCCGGTACCCAACCTGCCAAAGAAGCCACATCGCCAAAACCGGAGCGCGTCGCCATCACCATCGATCAACTGGTTGCCGCGATGCAAGGAAAACTGCAGGCCGCCGCCGAAAAGGTCGTCCAGAACGCGCTGGCCGAGCATCTCGATGAAGCCATCGACGCTGCCCTTGCGCGCGTCGAAGGCGTCCGCGAACGTAATCTTCAGCAACTGGGCGAATTTTCCGAGCAGCGCCTGGAATCGCTGATGCGTTCCTCCCGCGAAGAAATTCTCGGCCACCTCGAGTCGCGCCTCGGCGAAGTCCAAAGCCGCTGGGAGGAACAGCACAACTCCTTCCGCACACAAGCCGAAGAAATTGTGCAGCGCCTCGAAAAACTCGCCGCTGATACGCAGCGCAATCTTGCCGATACGCAGAAATTCGTGGACAAAGCCACTGGCGAAATCGTGCCGCAGACGCGCGGCCGCCTGGACGAATCTCTAGGCCAGGCCACCGAACAATTTGAGGCTTCCGCCGACCGTATCTCCGATCGCCAGCTGGTTCGCGTGATGGAAGCTACCCGCATGGTCACTCGCGAAGCCGCCGCCCAAATGGACGCTCGCGTCGCCGAATCCCGTGCGCTCCTGCACAGCGCCGCCAGCGGCACCCTCGAAGAATTCCGCCGGCAGGCCGAAGTTCAAGTCGACTTGGCCATATCGGAAACAACGGAGCGTGTCCGGTCCGCTCTCAACGCGCTCGATGCGGAAAATCGCGTCGCCTGCGAGAATCGCCGCCGCACCATGATCGACGACGTCATCCGCACCACCGAACAATCCACCGAGCAATTCCGTTCCGGCATCAAAGCCTTCCTCTATTCCTGCCTGGTGGCCGCGGTCGGCGCCGTCGATGAACACGCCAAAACCACTCTCGACGGCATGGTCAAAGAGCCGGGCGGTACCCAACGCACCATTGGCGACATCACAGACATCAGCGATATCACAAAAATTCCATCCGACGACGAAAAGCCAAACTAACAAACAGTCCGTCTTGGATTGCATTCTTTGTAGGGGCACAGCACCGCTGTGCCCATCTCTTTCGGCCGACTCTTGTGTGATCAAGACTTGAAAGCTGTGGAACGCGGGAATAATATCTAGTTCGCTGGTGCGCCCAAACTAAATTCACGATGCACCGTGATCAATGCCGTCTTCGCCGCTTTCTCTTCCACGACAAACGAAATATTTGATTCGGATGATCCCTGCGCGATGGCAATCAAGTTCACGTTTTCGCGCCCCAGCGCATTGAACGCGCGCCCCGCAACTCCCGGAGTCCCGCGCATGTTTTCGCCCACCACTGCCACGATCGCGATGTTCGTATCAATTGTGATGTGCTCAACTTTCTCGTGCGCCAAATCTTGCGCAAACTCTTTTCGTAGCGCCTCAACTGTCCGCTGTGCATCCGCGGCGGACACAATGAAGCAAATGTCGTTCTGCGAAGACGACTGCGAAATCAGCAGCACATTCGCGCGCACCTCCGCCGTCGTTGAAAATGTCCGTCCCACCACGTCCGGCAATCCCACGATCCCCGGCCCGCCCACGCTGATCAGCGCGACGTCTTGTATCGCCGTCAGCGCTTTCACGCCCCCGCCGATGCTTCGACCTTCCGGCGTAATTTTCGTTCCCGGCCGTTCGGACGCAAAGCTGTTGCGTATCCACACCGGAATCGCCGCCTGCATCACCGGTTTCAATGTTTTTGGATGCAAAACTTTTGCGCCGAAAAACGCCAGCTCCGCGGCTTCGCGGTAAGAAATCACCGGAATCGTGCGCGCTTCAGGCACTAGCCGTGGATCTGCTGTCAGCACGCCGTCCACATCCGTCCAGATGATCACTTCATCCGCGCTCAGCGCCGCGCCCAAAATCGTCGCCGAATAATCAGACCCGCCGCGCCCGAGCGTAGTCAGCTTTCCTTCCGTTGTCGCGCCGAGGAATCCAGTCACGACCGGCACAATTCCCTTGTCCAACATCGGCCGCAACCGTACCTCGCATTCTTCACGCGTCCGGTCCATCAGGGGTTCCGCGCCTCCGTGGAACGCATCCGTAATAATCACCTCCGTCGCATCCACGGATTCACTCTGCAAGCCAAGCTCACGCACCGCTCCCGCCACCAGCGGCGCCGACAGCCGCTCCCCCAAGCTCGATATCGCGTCCAATGCCCGCGGCGTCAACTCACGCAGCAGCGCCGTTCCCTCAAACAGTCTGCTCCCTTCTGCAAATACTTCCTCCATCTCCTCTCGGACAGATTTGCGCGCGTTCTCATCGCGAACCAAACTCTTTAGCGTCTCTTCATGCTGCGCGCGCAGCGCTGCCAGAACCGCCGCTCCTTGGCCGGTCTCGCCGGTTCCCGCGCGCTTCGCCGCTTCGATCAACCGGTTCGTCACCCCGCTCATCGCGGAAACCACCGCGACGCAGGTTCCTCCCTGTGCACCGTCTGCGATGATCTTCGCCGTCCTCGCGATGCACGCGGCATCGCCTACCGACGTCCCGCCAAATTTCATCACCTGCAATCGCGCTTTCATTTCTTTCAGCTGTCCTCACTTCCTCGGAAATTTCTGTTGTGAGTTTACCTTGAGACGCAATTGCGCAACCTCCGCGGAATCGCGGTTGTTGCCTCCGCCAGGGCAAGGGAGGTAAGATTGTCTTACCATGCAGACCAAGCTTTCGACAAAGGGTCAGGTCGTTCTTCCTAGCCGCATTCGGAACAAATTGGGGCTTCGCCCAGGTGATCCACTGGATGCGAGCGTGGAGGGCGGCCGGATCGTCCTGACGCCCCGCAAAAAGCGGGGGAGAAAAGTCCGAATCATCAAGGATCCGGTTACCGGTTTTCCGGTCCTAGATCTAGGTCCGGGCGCTCCGATTCTGACCAGCAAAGAAGTCAAGGAAATACTGGCCGACTTTCCATGAGATATCTGCTGGATGTGAACGCCCTCGTGGCCTTGGGAGTCATCCAGCATGAGTTTCACCCGCGAACCGCGAACTGGGTTCGCAGTCTAGCGTCATCGAAAGATCTCGAACTGCTAACGTGTTCGATCACCGAGCTTGGTTTCGTAAGGATCGTCGCTCAAGTCGCTCGATATGGTCTCACTCTCGGCCAAGCACAATCTCTGCTTCTTCGCGTGAAAGCAGAAGGCCTGGCGAGGCTTACGTTCATTTCTGACGATCAGGACATCAGCCAGCTTCCGGCATGGGTGAGCACTCCTGGACAGGTCACGGACGGCCATCTTGTGAGCTTGGCGAAAACGCATAGCGGTCTTCTTGCAACTCTGGACGCGAAAATCCCGCGTGCTTTTTTGATTCCGCCTGCGACGTGATCTCCGTCACAGGGGAGCTTTGAGATTCAGCCATCGAATTAGAAATCTAAGCGACAGTTTCGGTTAGAACAACCTCGCAGCGAACTTTATCGGCGAGCAGATTTAGAGTTGTCGCGGCGGAAGGGCCAGATACCAACCGCTGGATTAAGGCCGATCCCAATCCAGGGCGTAAATTTCCTGGATGCTGGCGTCGCGTACCACCAGCGGAGATTCGTCGGGCGCGAGGCCGCTCCAGTTTCCGAAGGCGCCGCCGGCGGCCTGAAAACCTTTGAGGCTGAAAATGCGCTCGGGTTTACCGTCGCTGGCTTGTACGCGGAAGTAGCTCTCCTGGTTGTCGAGAATTCCGTCAAAATAGAGATAACGTCCGTCACGCGACCACGTTGGATAAGCCACGAAGAGGTTGGCAAGCTCGGTCCATTTCTGAGTGGTGAAATCAAACAGCATGAGCTTGAGGGAATCCAGCGGAATCGCGGCCAAGTAGCGTCCGTCGGGAGACCAGCGCGGAGAATACAGTCCATCGGAGTTTGGCAATTTCGTTGGGTTTCGCGTTTTCAGATCGAGAACGTAAATCGCGGAACCCTGGTTGTTGAGCGAATTTTCCCCGAACGCCAGGGATCTGCCGTCCGGCGACCAGGTGGGGTCCGCAGAGTTGGTTGTACCTCGAAAGATCAGTTCGGGAGAGCCGCCCTGCACAGGAATCACATAAATTTGCCACGGCTCGCCGGGCGGATGACCAAAGAAAGCAAGCTGCTTGCCGTCGGGAGACCAGCGCGGCAAGTACGCTTGCATGGGCGGATAAACAAGCTGAAGCTTTTGCGTTCCGTCCGTTTTGCTTCGCCACATAGTGCCATCGGTCGCATCATTGTAGGCGACCCACTCACCATCGCGAGAGAAGTCGAGCCCCATCGCCGAAATTCCCGAAAGGTAGGGCGCTAGTTGCTTGGATTTGGCATCGTAGCGCAGCAGTTCGCCGCGGGGCTGCCAGCCTTGGACGAAAAGTTTCTTGCCATCGCGGCTTGGGACGGGGTTGCCGACATTCATCGGCCCAGTCGTCAACTGCACCGGCGCCTGCGGTGTGGCGCGAAAAAAACCACCATGTTCGTTGATGGCCCAAAGGTCCATCGTCGCGTCGCGCCGTGCCTGGAAAACGAAATACTTTCCGTCCCGCGTCCACTCGCCGCAGCATTCGTTGGGCGCATCACTCCAGCCCGGAAGCAAGAGATGAAGATTGCTGCCGTCAGCCGCCGCTTGCCAGATCGAGCGGTAATTCGTCTTCGGATCGTTTACCGTAAAACGCAAAATCGCTCCGTCGGGCGACCAGCGAATATCGCTGGCGGTTCCGCCCGATAGCAAGAGGCGCTGTGGTTCGCCGCCGTCGCTCTTCGCCACGAATATTTCGCTCCCTTTGGAATAAGCGATCTTTTTTCCGTCGGGCGACCACGCCCCGGCGTGGCCTTGAAGGTTTCCCAAACGCCGAGGTGAACCGCCAAGCACAGGCACGCTCCAAAGCGGGCCGTCGAGAGAAGTCCCTCGCGCGGTGTTCATCAATAGTGCGGAACCGTCGGACGAAACATCGAATACATTGGAGAAACCGGTGTCTTCCAGAGAATTAGGCACCGGAAACGTATCGCCGCCGGTCACGGAGGTTTGGGAAAGGGCCGATTGGCCTTCGATGAAGTAAAGCCGCGACCCGTCCGTGACGATGTCCGATTTCGGGCGGTTCGTGTTGGTGAGTTGCACAGTGCGCAGTACGCGAGGAGGGGCCGCAAGCCGTGCCGGCACGTACCCAAGAATTACCGCGAGAGTGATGAGCGCGCCACCCACCAGCGCCCAGGTCTGCCAGCGAGAAGACGGATGTCTTTCAGGAACCTCTTCCAGCGCGGCGCGCACAGCAGGGCTCGTACCAGAGTGCCCCAAGTCCAAGTCACGTCTCAACCGCTTCAAGTCCGCACAAAGTTCGGCGGCCGTTTGGTAACGGAGCCCGAGATCTTTCTCGAGCGCTTTGGCTAAGATATTTTCCAAGCCCACGGGCAAGTTCGAATTCAACTTCCTTGCGGAGGCAGCCGGGGAATTCAGGATGCCATCAAAAATCAGAGCAACAGCAGAGCCTGCAAAGGGAACCACGCCGGTTGCCATTTCATAAAGCACAACGCCCAGTGAAAACAAATCCGTACGCGCGTCCAGCTCCTGCCCCCGCGCCTGCTCCGGCGACATGTACGCGACCGTTCCTACCGAGCTGCCCGCACTCGTGATGAGCCCGTCGTCCAGCACGTGGCGGTGCGTGGACATGGACGATTCGCCCGCGGACTCCGCCTCCGGTTGCCTGTAAGCCGCGAACTTGGCCAGCCCGAAATCCAGTATCTTCGCCGGTCCCGGATCCACGAGAAAAATGTTTGCCGGCTTGATATCGCGGTGAACGATTCCCTTGGCGTGGGCAGCTTCCAATCCATTGGTGATCTGAATTCCAATCTCCAGAAGCTCCGAAATCTCGATGGACTTCCTAGCGATACGCCGCTTCAGCGTTTGCCCCTCGAGCAGCTCCATGGCGATAAACGGTCGGCCTTCAAATTCCTCGATGTCGTAAATCGTGCAAATGTTCGGATGATTCAGGGAGGAGGCCGCGCGCGCTTCGCGCCGGAAGCGCTCGATGGCCTGCGGGTCCTGGGAAATGTCTTCCGAAAGAAATTTCAGCGCAACATTCCGGCCAAGCCGCGTGTCCTCGGCTTTATAGACGACGCCCATGCCTCCGCCGCCAAGTTTTTCCAGGACGGTGTAATGGGAGATGGTACGTCCGACGATTGAGGAAGTATCCGCCACTGGCCCCGCAGTTTACTCCAGCCCTTCCGCACGGGCAATCGCCGCAGGCCCCTGTCGCACCCGGCTGTGTTCGGTGTCACATTCCGCTGTGCGCAATGATACATACGGCTCCTTGAGGGAGAGCTACTGTGATGGGAGTTCGGGCGAAAAGGAGATTCGAAATGCCAAACACAAAAACCATGAAAGCCGCCGTCGTTCCAAAATTTGGCCAGCCATTGGTCGTGCGAGAAGTTCCCATCCCAACGCCCGGGCCGGGACAGGCATTGGTGCAAGTATTTGCGACTGGCGTGTGTCACACCGATCTGCATGCGGTGGACGGGGATTGGCCCGTCAAGCCAATGATGCCGCTCATTCCGGGCCACGAAGGTGCAGGAATCGTAGCGGGGCTCGGACCAGGAGTTACGCATCTGAAAGAAGGCGACCGCGTCGGCATCGCCTGGTTGCACAGCGCGTGCGGGCATTGCGATTATTGTCTCGCTGGATGGGAAACGCTTTGCCCAGAGCAGCAGAACTCCGGATATTCGGTGAACGGAACTTTCGCGCAGTACGCGCTGGGGCAAGCAGATTACCTGGGACGGATTCCCCAGAACCTCTCGTTCGTGGATGCGGCCCCGATCCTGTGCGCCGGTGTGACCACATATAAAGGATTGAAAATGACGGAAGCGCGACCCGGCGAATGGGTGGTGATCTCCGGAGTTGGCGGCCTGGGCCACATTGCCATTCAGTATGCGACAGCAATGGGACTGCACGTCGCGGCAGTGGACCTGGGACCGGAAAAGATGGCGTTGGCGCGGAAGCTCGGCGCGGAAGTCACGATTGATGCGAAAACACAGGACCCGGTGAAAGAAATCCAAAAAGAAATCGGCGGGGCGCACGGAGCGCTGGTAACAGCGGTTTCACCGATCGCCTTCAAGCAAGCCGTCGGCATGCTTCGCCGCGGCGGGACGTGCGTGCTGAATGGTCTGCCGCCTGGTGAATTTCCGGTTTCGATTTTTGACGTGGTGCTAAACGGCTACACGATTCGGGGCTCTATCGTTGGCACTCGCCTTGATCTGGAAGAGTCGCTTGCGTTTGCCGGTGACGGCAAAGTGAAGGCCACGATTGAGACCTTGCCGCTGGAGTCCATCAATGACGTGTTCAGCCGGCTCAAGAAGGGACAAGTGAATGGGCGCGTTGTACTCAGCCTGAAAGAGGAAGCGTTTGCGAAGCCGGCGTTGGCGCGGCTCGCGAGTTGATCCGGGTTCACCTGCCCCCCGGGGGTGCATCGGGCCCAACTTCTAGTAACCTCGTTCATCAGGACCTAGGAGGGCTGCCCAATAACACAGTCAATGCTTCGGCAAGTGAGGGGTCGAGTTTCTTCAAGGCTTCGTGTTCGCGGGATGCCTCTTCCCTCATTCCGAGCTTCAGGTAGAGTTCCGCCAAAAAGTATTGGAATTTGGGGTCGTTTAAACTTACACCGCTAGTATGGCTCAAGATTTCTCGTGCCTCTTCAAGCCGTCCCAATTCAAAATAAGCATCTCCAAGGTAGGCCAGTACATGGACTTGACCCGGCTTTAACTCAATAGATTTCTCGTATGCGGCAACAGCCTCCAGGAGCGTTCCAGACTCTCGCAAAGCCCTACCCAGTAGAAGATAGGCGTCCGCGTCATTGGGGTCCAATCGCAGGGCGTCTTGGGCGGCAAGCATCGCTTTTTCGTTTTGTCCAAGTTCCCCGTACACTTGGCCCAGTGTGACGTAGACCTCCGCAAACTCAGGTCCCAGGGATAGTGCCCGCCTGAAGGGCTCCACGGCCAGGGCAAACCCTCCAAGCTGACAGTAAGACATCCCAAGACTGTGGTGCCCTGCCGGGTCATTTGGTTTGAGCCTTATACATTCTTGAAATTGTTCAGCCGCCTCGTTGAAACGTTGCAACTTGAAATAGGAGTTTCCGAGATCATGATGTGCGGAAACGTTCTGCGGCTCAAGTTGAATACCACGTTGAAGGGGAGCCAAGGCCTCAGAGTCACGATTCAGATTAGCAAGGGCCCATCCGAGACCATGCCAAGCACTACCGTTGTTAGCGTTGGCCTCAGTTAATTTCGTGAATGCCGCAAGCGACTGTTCCCATTGTTCAGCATGTCCACTCGCTAATCCGAGCATGTGAAGCCAGTGCGGTTGGGCCATCAGGCTGGGCTGCATCCTGATTGCGCGATTTAGGGACTCAAGAGCTTCTCTATATCGCCCCAGGCCATAATAAGTGAGACCGATGTAGGCGTGAGCTTCGCCGTAATTTGGCGCGATTTCGAGCGCTCTCGCGTAAGAACGTAAAGCCTCTTCATGTCTATCAAGTCTTGCCAAACAATATCCTGCCTCCACAAATGCGAGTGCTCGCTGGGGCTGTGCCGCGATTACTTTATGGAGGACTTCAAGAGCCTCTGCACACTGCTCGTGTTTGCGTTTGCGGCGCGCAATGAACAGCCACCAGCGGACTTTGACTCTCGCTAGCAAATTTTTCTCCCGGCTAGTGCTCCCAAAAAACGTCGAACCAAACTTCCTTAAACTAACACGGCCCAGGAACGACGGGAGAATCATTGGTGAAGAGCTGGAGGCACTTGCCCGGCAAGTTGCGTAATCGGAAACTGGCCCCTAACGCGTCTGCGGCGTTGGTTAAGATTCTGCCAAGCCGGGCGCTAATCTACTTTCGATTGCGTATCTTTGGCTATTCGGGGACTCTTCGGGCTACGCGGAAAACCCGTCGGGTTCGCGATGCGGTCATGCTGACGGATGCTTCAGGATCTCCGCCAAAGCGTGCAGGCGTGCCGAGTCAGCCGGACTTTTCGCCGTGGAGGCGTCCTTTTCCAATGAAGGCGCCAGGCTCTTCAACTTGGCCAGGTTGCTCTTGCTCATGTGCGAAGTCTCTGCGCTTTGGATGGCCTTTTGCAGAGACGCGATTTGGTCTGCTGGCAGAGCTTGCGAGCGGGACAACTGGTCGACGTATGCCTTCGCCACAACCAACTTTGCAGGCCACTCGATTTTTTGCTGGTTCTGCACATTCAGCTCAGACACCTGGACCGTCTTCGCTGCGTCGATTTCGTTCTGCGTCAGAGACTTGGTCGGCGTCAGTTCGAAGATGTCCAGGCCGCGAGCAATCTCCGAACCGTAAATGTAGCCGTTGTACCAATAGGCTGACCAATCGCCGCCCAGCACGAGGACATTCGGATCAATCGGCCCGCGGTCGAAGTAGGCAATCTCGAATGGATGCGCTGCGTCGGTGAAGTCCACAACGGAGATGCCGCCTTGGTACCAAGCCTGGACTTCGATGTCGCGGCCAGGGACCGGAATCAGCGAGCCGTTATGCGCCACACAGTTCTCGGAGTCGCCCTGCGCCGCCGGCAGCTTGTAATAGTTCGCGAAGGTCAGCTTGTTGTCCTTCAGATTGAAAAGGGCATCCGCGCCCCACTTGTTCGGGTCGTTTGCACGGCACCGGGCTCCCAAGCCGCCGCCCCATTCGTCGGTAAACACGATTTTGCTCCCATCATTTGAGAACGAAGCCGAGTGCCAATAGGAGTAGTTCGGATCGTTGACCGCATCCAGGCGCTTCGGATGTACCGGGTCCTTGATGTCGAGCAGAAGTCCATTACCGGAGCATGCGCCGGCGGCCAACCCAATCGCGGAGTACACCGTGATGTCGTGGCATTGGTTCGTGTCCGCAGGCTTCTCGCTGCCCTTCTTGCCGTGAGTGCCGCCGTTGTTCAGGCCGTTGAGCGCGCCGGTTCGCGGGTCGATGAATACGCGAGGGCTGGAAACCACCTTCGCATCCTGCGGCGCAGCCACAGGAACTTTAATCACGTCGATGCGAAACAGGGCCGTATTCGGGTCTTTGTCCGGCTCTTCACCAGAGCACCCAGCTAGCTCTTCCGGTTGACGCACAAACGATGTGCCCGAGACGTAGATATAAACGTTGTCTTTGTCGTTCGGATCCGTCACCAGCGTATGCGTATGGGAGCCGCGGCACGTCTGGACGGCCGCAACTTGCTTCGGATTTTTGATGTCGGAAATGTCGAAGATCCTCACGCCTCGGAAACGGTCTTTTTGCGCTGCGGGCAAGCGACGCTTTTTTTCTTTTTCCTGCTCCGGAGTCGGCGGCGGCCCCGGGGGAAATCCCTGCGCGCCGCAATCCAGCCTTCCATTCGGCATCTCCACCGACATGAACAGCAGGTTTTTATATGCCGACACATCGCCTTGCCCGCCGGGGCACACCAGCGAAGTCAACAACGTGGCGTTCGCCGGATGGGAGATGTCAAAGATATTCACGCCATAAAAATTTCCCTGGAACAAGTGGTTGCCCTGAAATGCCAGGTCCGAGTTCGAGAAAGCAAGCTGGGCGATGACCAACTGCAGCGGCTTCGGGATCTTCGAGCTGTTGCCTATTCCGAGCTGGCCAAAAACTTTCTGCACCTTCGGATCGTCGGGATCGGAGGAGCCCAGTTGAAACGCGTCCGGCTTTTTGAGCAGCAGCAGGTGCTTAATGCCCAGTGACGCTTCGCCCGCTTCGTACAACCCGGGTTTCAGCTTGGCGCGCGGATCGTTCGCATCCGATCCCGTCATCCCTGGCGGCAGCGTCGGTGCCGGTTGCGGAGCAAATGGATTTTCTTCTTCTTCCGCGTCTCCTTCCGCGGGTTTCTGCGAGGGCGCGGCGGCTTCAGGCTTTTGTGCCTGTGGCGGAGTTGCGGGCGTCTGCGCCTGCATACGGCTCACGCCAAAACAGGAAATTAGCGCGGCCCCCAATACACACAACGCAAGACTGGACACTCGGCTCATCATTTCTCCTCTGACGATTTTTTCTCCAACATAGTCTGCATAATCCTGATTTCGGCGCGTTGCCCGCTGTCCACATCCGTCGCGAAATTGAAAAGGTCGGCATCCTGCCCCGCGCCTGCGGTGTCGAACAGATCCTTCACCATGGCCAGGGCGCCATTGTGGTGCTGAATCATTCCTGTCAAAAATAAGCGGTCGAACTCCGCACCTTTTGCCTTTCGCAGAGCTTCCATCTGCTCCGGCGTAAGCATACCCGGCATAAGTGGCATCACTTGATGCGACATATCCATGCCCGGCATTTCCGGCATCGCCATGGAGAGCGATTCT